>OOCK01000122.1_pt1 | contig 59570 bp, 96 predicted proteins | sample 1670951 | NCBI WGS metagenome assembly OOCK01 (sample SAMN06348107, study PRJEB24527) | human gut metagenome | biome: human gut; feature: ankylosing spondylitis patient; material: feces | host: Homo sapiens | place: China | collected 2015-10
TCTCGTCAATGATCTTCATGGTTCAAAACCTCCTTTCTCATGCCACGCGGCGCCAGATGTGCACATAGTATGCGGCAGGCTGCACGGTGTTGCTGCGGCCATAGATAGGGTTCGAGCGGGAAGCGTCGAAACAAAGGTCTTTGCCGGGGGTGCTAGTGCCTGAAGCAGCCCAGTCGTAGGATTTTCCACCTCCATAAAATGCACCATATGCATTTGGTCTATTGACGTTATAAAAACCAGCTTGCTCATCTGGGCCAGCACGGCCCGTGATGTTGGGCAGTCCGGCTTCCACGGTGGTGCCCGCTGCGTGGGCGTAGGACGCACCCATCAGTACCCGGTTCTGCGCAATCTCCTGCCATGTACCACCGAACAGTGCGGCGGGACTGGTAGTGCTGACTGTTTGAAAAATACTGCCCACGGGGTAGGCTGCCAAAGCGCTGTCCGCAGAAAGCGTTCCGTCCGCATCGACCGTCAGACCGCTGCCCACCTTGACACCGCCCAGTGTGGTTGCGGTGGCAATAGGGAGCTTGATGCCTTTCAGCGCATCGCCAACAGCCTTTGCGTCAGCCGGAGCGCCCTCGACGCTCAGCGTCTTATCGGTGCTCACGATGGCCGCAGCCCTGTCTGCTTCAGCTTTGGAAGAAGCGGCAGAACTCGCCGCGTTCGTTGCGTCTGCGGACGCTGACTGTGCGCTTTGGGCTGCGCTGGTGGAAGCGGAATTTGCGATAGATGCAGCCGAAACGGCTTCTTCCTTTGCGTTAATTGCGCCCGCAACGGTACTCAGCTCGTTTAAGGTGGATGCATTGATTGGCGTTCCTTCTTTTGTTGGCTCGTCATTTCGGATAAGAGTGACAATTTCGGATGTTCCATCCGACTTTACCATTGTCCATCGACCCGGATATTTCGCCACACGGTCTTCAAAAACCATATTGTCCATCTCCTGTCATGTATTCGCCGGAAAACGTAACGTATGTTTTAGCAAGCGTTTCGATGTCAAACAAAATTTGCTCGATTTGATTCATCCTTGAAAAATCGAGTTTATTCATGCTTTCTGGCGTATCTGCAATAGCAGATGGACCAGAGCATTTAGCACGAATGGAGTTGATGTTAGAAAGCCAACGTGTTGCATCGGAGATTTTCATATATCCATCGACTGTCCAATCAGTCCGAACAGAAACAGATGCGCCAACAATGGAGCCAAGCTCTTGAATACCAGATTCTATGCGGTTAAAATCCGTATAGCTTAAAGCGCCCTTCATTCCTGCAAGCCATTCCGATTGTTCGGCTTTTGTCCACGTGCCTGTTCTTGCCTTTGCGGTAATTTCTTTCACGCGGTCAACATCTGATTGCGTGCGGTCTGTAATCCAACGAGCCATAAATTATTCTTCCTCAACTCTGTTTTGATACCCGATAGGCAAATTGCTCGGAACGGTAAACATGTAATGATAGCACTTGCGGCCATCGTTGCCAGAACCGATACAGTCATAAAAAAATAATTCGTCTTCGTCATCATAACTGCCAAGATGTGCTCTGTCCCAATACTTTGAAACAACGATAGAACGATAATAGATATCCCCAACAGAAGGATTCATGCCAAAATATTCAAGATGTGTGACGGGAGTTCTCGTCCACTGCTGATACGGGCTGTAATCGTCTCCGACGGTAAAAAAAGGATTTCTCAAAAGTTCTTTTGCTGTAGGGAGCGGGCTTCCTTCTACGTTGCATCCATAACCCCAAATTTCGTTAATAGAACTACTGTTATCTGGAAATCCGTAGTATATTTCTTTTGCGGAAGGTAAAAATATACTGCGAGATAAAGTAGACACAGCAGAAGGTACGTACTCGTTAGAATTATTTTTTTTGAACGCGGGGGTATAATAAAAAGTAGTTTTGCCGATTTTTTTCTGCATAAAATCAGAAAAAGATTTTTTTACGTTTCCGTTTAATAAAGCATCAATACTGCTGGTCGAATACTCTGCGGGAGTTGTCATTTTACTATCCCACGCAATGTTTTCTGCTTTTGCGTCTTTAAGAGCAAGAAGCGTTCTCCCTTTTCCATTTAATTCTGGCTCGTAATTATGTTTTGAGACAAGAAAAGCAGTATAAACGCCAGCGACGGAGATATAAACGGTATCGCCTTCTTTGAGGTTAGAAATCTCGTCCGCAATCGTAGTAGCGTTGCAAGAAGCAGAAAGGCTCGCAACTGTAGCTGTAATCGTTGCATTTCCACTGTGTAAATATGTGACTTTGCAGATAGATACGCCGCGTTCGTTCTTGATGACATTCAGTTCAACGATACCAGCAGGAGATGCATTCCAAACAATAACAGGGGAATCGGCAGATGCAGGGGTAAGCGTTGCAGTGAGCGTGATCGTGTCGGAAGGATGTAAGTAAATCTCAGAAGCATCGATTTGTAACGAATCAACATCTTCAATCATATACCCGGTAACGGAGCCCTTGAAGCTACCATTAAACGTGTAAGAAACATCCGTGATCAACAAGTTAGAAGAATATCCGAACTGATGATTGAGCTTGACAAAATCAAGAGCATCGTTGTGCGGGCTTGCACGATAAGACAGGGTAGCTTTTCGACGATTAGAAAGCACTTTATAGCTTTCAGTTAGAACATTCTTTGGCTGGGAGACGATGGAAGAAGAGATAAGCGCATTATTTACACTTTGCGTAACGCCATCGCCAGTAGCGCCATTCGGATACAATGACGAAGCTCCATTTAGAGAGTAAGAGATGTTTTTTAACTTATTAGAAAAAGTGATTTCCGGATACTGATAATCATTGATTTCAGTGATTTCATAAATGTCGGACTTGTTTTCAGGAAGGTACGGAACCCGGTCAATCCGAATCTCACCGTTTCTTGTCTGATACAAAGCCATACCAGCTGCGTTAGCAGAAAGCTGTAGCACATCAGCGTTTTTATACGAAGAATTTCCGTTGCTAAAATCAGTTGTATAATCCTTTAAAGATTCGTTGATGTAATAGCTGATACCGGAAACATCAAGAAGTTCCAAAGCGTCATAACACATTTCGTATAAAGTTCCGCTTTTCCTTCCGGTGTATAGTGAATCGATTAAAAACGCCAAAGCATCGCGAGCTTCAAAGGAAGCAGTAATGCCATTAGAAGGAATACTCCAACTAGAAAGGTAAAACTTACCTCCGTTAATCCATTCAGTCTGTCCGTCCAAGTCCATGCCATACTTTACAAAAACAGCTTGGCGTTCATACAGATACTTGTAGAGGCCGTCTGGGTTGATAGGATTCCATTTTTGATCGCTGTTATCAATGGAAAAAGAAATTGAATCCTTGGAAAGTTGACCGGAAATTGGGTCTCGCTTTGATTTATGGGAATACGACAGAAGATCTGTTTTGCTAAATTTCACACGTTGTCCAAATTCCACTTGCGAGATACGAGCTCTTCGGTTTGGAATACACCATTCAAGAATTTCAATAATAACCAAATCATAATTGGAAATCTCAAATTCAATTGAAGTTTCGGCGGAATCGTTGTTGTCAATTTGCTTTTCCAAAAGAAGAGCGGTTCCTTTGTAAGCGGAAACTTTAAATGATTTTGCCCATTCATTTAAAATTTCAGACCAAATGATTGTCAGACCCGGTATTTTTTCTTCGTGGATTTTACTAAAAGAAAATGTGATGGTTGGATGATTGGAGCTTGATACGCATTCACCGCTTACATAGCCGCATTCTTGATACGGTTCAGAATTCGGGACGATATCAAAGCTTCCATCTAAAACCCAAAAATTAGTTTCAGCAGTCGCGTAATTTCCAGAAGTGGAAATGTCCAGGTCAGTGATGGATGCCGCATTACTAAACACGGTTTGCGAACCTGAACTTGCAATAGCGTCCGTTTGCGCCGCATCATCAGCTGCATGATAAGTAATCTGAATAAAAGTTTCGGGTACAAGCGTATTATTATATTGTGAAAGCCACTTATCGGACGGCTTTACAGACATATAAAATCACCACCTTTAGACCTCAACCAGGCTCAAAGAACAATCCGTCCAGCCCATCACATTTCCGGTGTTTGGGCCCCTTCGCCACATTCCGGCTGTTCGATCGGAAACATACATCTGACGTGTGGAATAAGAAGCTGTTGCTTGATTGTAAAATCGCACCGTGCAATAAAAGTTTCTAGTGAATGGGGCGATAACGGAAGCCCATTGTTTTGCGGTAAGATAGTTCCACTTGAGGGCCACTTTTGCAACATCGTGCCGAACCACAGAGCCAACAACCTTGCCTTGCACATTGCGGCCAGAATCAACAATGGTTGAAGTTGTTGCGCTATAAGAAGAAGGCTCTGGCAAATCTACGCCGTTCACCGATACAAGAGCTTGCATAATTCACCGCCCCTTCCTCAATAGCTGTACACTTCCGTACCCATGATTTGCACTCCACGGTCAGCCTGCTGCTTTTCGACCGAAGCAGTAATCTGCTTTCCGTCAATGAACAGCCTGACTTCCTTACCGCCGGTAATTTCGTTACCATAGCGCTGGAAAATATCAAGAAACGCATCATAGCAACCATCATGAACTGCGCTCCTCAAGTCAGATACGCTTACTCCACTTGTAGAAGAGCTTGGATAGTAGCTTCCAGTAGATGTCGTAGACCCGGTAGAAGAATCATATCCGCTTGTTCCAGGATAGCTGGAATAATCTTGGTTCACTGAAGATCTGGATCCGCCTAAACTTGCAACAATACCAGCAATTGCGGCGGCGATTGCAATTCCGCCAGCAAGCATCAGCACACCCGTTGGGATTCCTAAACTTGTCAGGACACCACCAATCGATTCCAGCATGCCCATAAAAGCGCCGCCAATAGATGTGATTACCCCAGCAACGCCTGTTAAAATTTCAGGGAATTTACTAACGAGACCTCCAAGTAATCCGTTGCTGATAGAAAAGCCTGCATTTGTAAGTGGAACTTTTAAGCTGGAAAATCCATTGTAAATTTTTTGCCCCAGCTGAGATACGCTTTTTACAATATCCCCAAAATTATTGGTAATGCCTTTCCAGATGTTTTTGCCAATTTGCAATGCAGAATCAAATAGCGTTCCGGCTGCTTTTTTTAAAACGTCAGACAGTTGAGAGACCAAGTTTTCTGCATACGTTTTTACCTCGGAACGATTTTTTTCTCCCATTGCTTGCCAAATAATAGCAGCAGCAGTTGTTCCGACCGTTTTCAAATCTCCGCTCTGCACAGCATTCCAAAGATTCTGCACTGTGCCGAAGAAGTCATTCTGCAAGCCGGAATCAAGTTCTTGCCACTTGCTGTCCAGACCGTTGAAAAAACCATCAACAAAATTCGTTGCGGTGGTCGTGCCATAGTCAATCATCTCGTTGCCCTTCTGTTGAACAACGTTTGCCAGATTGGTCACAGCTTGTTCAACGTAAGGAAGTGCTGCAGTGATACCGTTTGCAAGACCTTGAACAATGTAACCACCAATTCCCGCAAACACAGTAGAAGGGGAGTGAATGCCGAGAGCTTCCTTGAAGCCATTGATAAAACCATCAGTGAAACTCTTAATACCATTTGTAACGGTACTCCATGCATCTTTTAGACCGTTGATTAGGCCGTCCCAAATGAATTTGCCAAGTTTTCTTAATTCGTCAGGAAGCTTTTTGAACTCACCGACAATGGACGAAATGATTTTTGGAATTTCAATAACAACGGAAGCTATCATACGCTCCCGCCATTTAGAAATAACGTCAAGAGCTTTGAGAATTGCAGTCCAAATATTTCCAGGCAATTCTTCAAAAAACTTAACAACAGACGAAACGATTTTTGGAACTTCGGTTGTTACAGCAACGACCATGTTTCCGACCCACTCCCCGATTTTGCCAACGGCAAAGCCAAGGGCATAGCCGATTTTTTCAGGAAGAGAGCTGAACCACTCGCCAATGCTGTTTATGATGTTCCCAACCTTTCCGGGAAGAGAAGTCATAAAATCAATGGCCGCATTCCACTTGGTAACGATAATTTGCTTGATGGCTTCAATGCGCTGCTCAAAAACATTTTCGACATAATACATTTTAATGTCGGCTTCTGCGGCAGCATCTGTTTTTTCGCCGCTCTCTTTAGTGCCCCATTTAATACCAGCCCAGTGAAGAACAAGGCCAATACCGACACCAGCAGCGGCAACAGCTCCAGCAACAGGAAGGCTTGCGCCAACAAGCAATGCAACGCCAGCACCAGCAACGCCGCCAAAAATTCCCATCAAAGCAGCAATGATGGTATCAAGAACCGGAAATTCTTTCAGCTTTTCGCCAAGAGAGAATGTGATTCCCGCAAATGTGATAAGTCCGGCAAGACCAATAGAAAGTGTTGCGGCTGTACCAGTGGCTACTCCAAGATTAGTGAGCAACGTAATGCCAGCAATAGAACCAAAAGCAGTAGTTAAAGCGGATTGAATCCATGTGCTTGCATCGCCAAGATTTGCTTCGCCAGTGCCAAGAGCGTAAGTCAGTCCGGCAAGGCTTGCAACAAAAGCGATGCCCATGCCAAGCGTAATGCCATCTGCTCCCATCGTGCGCCAAAGAACAAAAGAGCCAAATGCGGCAGATACCACTTCACCTAAAAGTTCGAGAGGATTCCCGCTAGATGCATAGCCCTTCGCAAAGCTGAACACTAACGATGCTTCAACAACGACTGTTGCGATCGAGAGAGCCAGCTTTTGCAAATCTGTCATTTTGGAAATTGCCGTTGCAATATCCGTCAGAAAATCGACGATTTTCCACAATGCGAGCGCAGCGGTAACAGCGCCGATAATTGGCAGCATATCTTTGATTTTTTGCTTAATGGCGTCAATCTGCTTTGCGAACTCTTCATTGTACTGTTTAAACATATCGTAGCCGGACAGGTCTACATCGCCCAAGATGTTGCCAGCAGATGCACCGCCGCCAGAGCCGGAACTTCCCTGTGTAGGGTCAATGATGTTCAGTTCATCAAAGCCCATCGTGTAGTCCTTGAGGACTTTGGCAGCTTTCTTAGTGGAATCTGCCGTGTCATCCATTGCGTCACCAATGCCACCAACACTGTCAGCGCTCTTGGTGAAATCAGTGAACACGACCTTCACACCCATCAGCTTTGCAACCCACTGAACGAACTCCCGAATGAGCTGAACGGCGGCAATCAGCGGGGGAAGAATAGATTTCATGGCAGGGTAGAGCAAAGAGCCAACAGACTTCGCCAGCATATCCAACTGCGCTTTCAGAATCTTAATCTGGTTCGCAGGGCTCTGGATGGTCTGTGCAAGGTTGCCCTGCACGTTGGCAGTCTGCTTCATAATGGCAATGTAACGCAAAACTGCCTTATCTGCCTGAGACAGGCTAGAAACCTGTTTGTTAAAGCCCAAAGCAAGAAGTTCCTGTTGCAACCGTGCCTGAGACAGATCAACGCCCAAACGGCGAATAGGCTCAATCTCGCCAGAGATTGCGGAGGACATTGCAGTAAAGGTTTCAGCAACGTTTTTGTTCCAATAGGAACCTTCGTCATAGGCAAGCTGGGTCAGATTCTTGGACAGAATATATGCTTTGTCGCTGGTCAGACCAAACGAAGTGCCCAAGCTCTGGATGGTAGCCATGTAGGTCATCGCTTTGGTCGGATCAACGCCAAGCAAACCCTGCATCTTGCTAATGAGCGTATCGGCTTCACCGCTCAGATTGCCCATAGCATTATGGAACAAGTCTGTTGCTTCATAGAAGTCGTTAAACTTCGCAACAGCGTTGCCAAGATACTCGGCGATAGCTTTCAACGAAACCAGCTTTGCCATGTTCCGCATAAAGCCGTTCATCTGATTGGACAGACTGAGATAGCTCTTGCGCTGCTTTTCGTTGGCAGCAGTCACACGGTTAGCCTGTGTAACCACCTTGCTCAACTGCGGAGGGAGCTTCGCAAAAGCGTTGCCCACCTTGTCAAGCTGAGATGCAAGGGGAGCAAGAGCAGCAGAAATCTTCTGACAAGAGCTTGCAAAAGAATCAAGGTCAGTCGCTTTCAGCTTGTCGGTCAGGTCAGGAACCTTTCCGATCGCATTGAAAGCACTGCCAAGAGCTTTAAGGTTCGATGCATCCAGAATGGACAGCGGAGCCAAAGCGCTAGTGAGCTGAGTAATGCTCCCGGACATGGAGTAAAAGTCCACGCCGTTCAAACCAGACACAGCCGCTGGAATCTTCTTGATTGCATTCACGACCGTGTTGATGCTCTTTGCGCTTGCGGTCGGGTTAACGTTGGAAAGTCCATTTAGAAAGCTGGTGATTTTGTCCAGCCCTGACATTCCAGCGGATGCCTGTTTCAGCGTTGCAATGGAACCGGACAGCTTGTCAAGGCTGTTTACAACCTTTGTGACGTTGCCTTTCGTCCGCAAATTAGAAATGGCGGTAGCGAGCTTGTCGATATTAAGCTCTGCGCCCTGCGATTCCGCAGAAATCTCTACGGATAAGCTCGTAATATCAACATCAGCCATCACTACCACCATCACTTTCCATCATAGAGAACATCGTTCTCTTGATTCGCTCCTGCGCCTCAACTGCGCGTTGGTATTCATACTCGTCTTTCTCCTTTTGGGTAAGGGGAAGCGGTCTATCCATGTACTTGATAGGCTTAGACCCTTTCTTTCGGAACATATTGCCAACCGTAGAGGAAAGCGCAGATGCCATGTAAAGGCCGTTTCTCCACGCTTCCGTGTTGGCTCTGCGTTCTCGCAGCTCCTCTGCGTCGCGGTATATCTTAGCCAGCCAGACATCACCGTACCAGAACTGGTCGTATGTCATGCCGATGGAGATGTAATAGGCTTCTACATCGTGGAACAGCTTGGAGAAGGAAAACGGTTCTCCCTCTCCGTCTGATTCTTGAGATTGTGCATTTACACAATCTCCCACGTTGCGTTTTTTGCGGTCTTGTCCTCAGTATCAGTTGCCAGCAGAGACTTGGAAGCATCCATGAACATCTCAAGCAGCGCAGCCATCAGCTCTTCCTTCTCGTCGATGTGGGCAAACATTTCGTCCACGACTTTACGCTTGATGCCACGATTCCGGGCGATAAACGCGCCGTAGAACAGGGCGCGGGAGTTGGACAGCAGATTGGTCATCTGGGTGTACTGGCCAATCTGAAAACCTGCACGTTCGGTGGCTTCCACGCTGTCACGGGTGAAGGTCAGCTCATAAGTGTTCTTACCATCGGGGGAATGAAAGTTGATAACCTTAGCAGCCATAATAAATGCTCTCCTTTATAAATAGGGGCAGAACCAAATCAGATGTTCAGTTCTGCCCGGTTTGATTGATTTGTTTTTTGGTTTAGATACCAGTGATAGTCAGAGTTTCGCTGAACTCAGGCTTCTTGGTAAAGATACAGTTGATGGTCATTTCCACGACCTCGTCAACGCCAAAGCCGGACAGACCAACCTGATGCATACCCTGCCAAGTGAAGCCAGAGCCGTCCTGCATCTTCAAAGCGTAGTACTTTACAGCGTTGCTCTCGGAAGTCTCATCGTAGCCAGCTTCCTTGACCTTCTTGTAGTCAGTCTTGTTGTAGTTGGCAGTAAAGGACTTGGTGTCACTCTGGATAATGCCGAAGATGTTGACCTGCATAGGGTCAGACAGAGTAGTGGCATCCAGAAGGTTAGGCTCGGAGATCAGGTCGGGCACATCCTTGATGTCGCACAGCTTCGTCAGAGCGGTTGCGCTGTCGCCACAATACAGGGTGGTATTCAGACCGGAGATAGCAGTACTCATAGAATGTTTACCTCCTTATTTTCGGTAAATCATTCCGTCCTTTCCGATTGTTGCCCCATAGCTGCAATCAATCCGATAGACGGAATTGTTGTACAGCCCATTCAACGGGGCAAAAGATTTTCGATAGAAATTGAGCGGTTCCAATACAGAATCCACGATGTCCACAATGGAGCGGGCTTCTGCAATGCGTCCGCTGGTTTTGTTGGAATAGACACGCACACGCAGGGAAACGGCAGCATACTTGCTTCGGCTGGCAGAATCCCGATGAACCGGGAGGTTGCTGTTTTCCTCTATCTGCACACATGGAAACTTCTTGACGTTGCTGTCGTTGATTTCACCAGTGACGAAGATTCCGGGCACTTGCTTTCGCAATTCCTTAGCAACAGCCGTGAAGATAGAATTGAAATAATCGATCAACTATTCCAAACCTCCCTCCACGTTGCTTCGACTTGAGAAGCCATTTCCTCAACAGCTCCCCACATAGCCATAGCTGGCTCGTTGCCGCTGGTGTAATTCAACTGGCCTTTACCATCTACCTGTTTGACAGGCGTACCGGCATTGCCGGATTCGCCGTAGTAATACCACCTGCGGTTTGCGCCTTGCCCTTTGCCGTAGGAACCATGTGCACCAACGCCGGGCGGTAGCTCACCGCCATATCCGTTGTGATGTGCGCCAGTGCCAAACTCGATAAAGGCAACTGCCTTGCCCTCTGCAATGATGGTGCAGGTGTTTCCGTTCTGCTCAACATGGCAAGAAACATCGTTGCTACCAGCATACTGTGCGTTCGCAAAACGAACTTTTGCCACATCAAGTCCTTTATCAGCCAACGCCTTTGCAAACTCCTGTGCCTTTTTGTTCAGGGTGGTCTTGTACTTCTGTATCTGACGTTCCGCATCACGAAGCCCGGCATCACTCAACCTCACTTTAATTTTCACTTGCAGCCACCTCTTTCAGCGCATACTTCGTATCCGTGATATGCTCTGCGACCTTGACCACAATGTAATTGAAGGGCTTTGAAACGTCTGTCTGAAACCAGACGCGCGTGCCTTCATAAAGCGGTGTGTTGCGCTTTTTGCTGGACGAACTGACAACGTAGCTGTAATCCGTGAACGCTCCAAAAGGGTTTGCTTCCGCAGAACCAGTAGGAGGGCTGACATTCAGCATCAGCTTTGCGGGTTCGCTCCACGATTCGTATGCAGATTCGCCAGTCTCGTTGCCCCATTCGTCCACAACAGGCGTTTTCTCGCCGACCGGGTTTGAATACCACAGCGGGCGTTTATCCAGCGGGCTTCCATTGAACATCAGCCGATAACACCTACTCTCGGAACCACTTCATTCAACAGGGACTGCGCCACATCGGAGCTTTCCCACACACGAGTGATGCCGTTGTTGGTGTAGCTCGTCTGTCCGTTTGCGCCGATGTGGTTGTACAGTTCCGCTGCAATGCGTATCTGCAACGACTGATACTGCAAGGGCAACTCGTCCGGTCTGTTACCGAAGGGGTAGCCCTGCGCAAATATCTTGTCTTTGGCGAAATCAAGCAGCAGGTCGAAGAGTGGGTAGTCCTCGTCCGTAATTTCACGGTCAAGTGCAGGAGCAATGTACTGCCCAAGCTTGACTGCCGCTTCGGAATACTGGTCTCCCATGCCGCTTTCCTCCTTTCGCCTTAATAAGCCTTGATGCAGTACACAGCGTCCATGCGCTCAAAGGACGGCAGGACGATTTCAGAAGCAATAATGTCAGTGCTGACAGGATGGGCTTCCTGCTTCGTAGTAATGGCAACGCCGGTGTTCACAACGGAGACCTGTGCGTTGGAAATGCCAGCCATCAGGTCAACCTCTTCCGGGGTCGCAACGTAGTACATATTGCCCAGAGAACCAGAAGGAGCCAGCACAACATAGCCATCAGGCAGATACTTTTCGGCAGCAGCGGTCTCCTCCGGCTTGAACATCTTGTCGTACAGATGGATGCGGATGCCGGATGCGCTTTCGACAACAGAACGTGCCTCAGAATCGATAAGAACGGCGGTGGTGGTTTTCATAACTGTCAGGAAACGGTTTTTGACCTCGTCCGCAGCAATCATCTTGTGGAAGGTGTTCGTATTCATGTAGGCTTCGGCAATGACTTCGCCAGTGTTCGCAAGAACAGTGTTTGCGGCAGTAGTCATCGTGGCGATGGGGGTTGCAGTGGTAGGAGCATCCCACTTCTCCTTGGTAGTCAGAGCCTTGTAATTGGACTGCTGCCAAGTGCCATCAGGGTCGTAATCGTAGACGTAACTCACGCCGTTGGATTCGATGGAGATACCGGGCTTGCCAGTCTTGGGAGCCAGAAGCTGCCATACCATGCGCTCAGGAACGATGCGAGCACCAGTGATAAGCTGTGCAGTATCTTCGTAGACACGATTGATAACATCTGCTGCAAACTCCTGATTGGTAGCCAAAACAGAAATGATCTTGCGGCGGTCGCTCTCGTCGATATGCACACCCTCACGAAAGAAGGGCATATTGGTCTCCGTCACCTGAATACCTTTACGAGTACGGAACGTAGCCTTAGTGTCAAATACGCTAGGCTTCAGCGAAACGCCAACGCCCTTGTGACCGCGAAGCCACTTCAGTTCCATGCTGACCTTCTTACGGGCAGGGAACAGAGCATCAGAAGCATAGGGCTGCGCATTGGTCGGGTCATTCGTCCAGTAGGCGGCAATCGCAGCAGGGGAGAAGATTTCATTCAGATTCAGTGCCATAATTTAGTCCTCCTTACTCGCTCTTTGCGCCAACATCGGTACGGCAGAAAACGGCGGGAACAGCCTTTTTCAGAGCGGCAATATCGTTTGCAGAATAGGTAAAGCCGGACAGCTTTGCCTTGTCCACATCAATAACGCCCTGAATCAGCAGTGCGCCATTGGGGTTGACGGCAGGGTCAACGGTGTGCAGCAGAATGCCAATGGCGTCGGTAGCCGCATCAGCAGCACTGGTGCCAGTAGTGGCAGCAGCTTTCAGGCCAGTCTTTGCCATAGGATAACCAGCCGGAACAGCGTTGGTCTCCTTGACGGTAAAGGGAATGGCAACGTAGGTATCAGCAGCCAGAATAGTGCTTTCAGGAGCCGATACCGGAGTATTGGTGTACTTCATGTTTTCCTCCTTAATGGAAAGCAGTCATTGCGTCACTTGATGCCTTGTTTGCGTCTGCACGCTCCTTCGCAAAGCGTTTAGCAAAGGAAACACCTGCGCTATCTGCGCCGTCACCATTGCCATCCGCACCCGGAGGTGTGGGCATATCCTTTAGCAGAGAAGCCTTGTATGCGGTGTCGTGGGCAGTCATAAACTCCGACTGGAACTTAAATACCTTGTCCATGTCACCGTCAGCCAGTGCAGATGCAGCCTTGTTAGCAAGTTCAGCGTCATAACCCTGTGCAACGAACTTCTCACGGTAAGATGCAAGGGTCTTTTCCTTGACGAGGTTCTCCTTGTCGGCAGTCAGGGCTTCAATCTGCTTCTGCATCTCTGCCAGCTTATCGGCCTGTTCCTGTGCGGCATTCTCGTCATCGGTACGCTTTGCCTTGAGCTGCTTCTTGTACTCGGCAGCTTCGCCGTTGGCTTTCGTCACGGCGTTGCGTAGCTTCTCGACTTCTGCGTTAGGGTCTGCAACCTTTTCCAGCGCAGAAATGATTTCATCGGCGGTCATGCCCTCTTTGTAGGCATCACCAAGCAACACATTGAGTTTCATATCGTTAATTTCCTCCTGCGTTTTTTTACCGTTGCTTCCCTGCAACGCTGCGAAATTTGTATCCCGGCTTCCCTGCCGGAATATATCAGCCCGAAAATTCGGGGTGATTCTTTATTCCTTTGGGTAAATTCTTTTGTACGGCTCAATGCCGCTATCCAAAATAGATTTTTCTCGCGCCGAATTTCGGTCAGGGTGTGTCCATTTGAATTTCCCACATTTCGTGCAGATATACTCGCACTCCATTTCTCGTGGTTCGTTTCCGTTGATGCCGTGCGTCCAATGCCAACGAGAAAGCGTATAGTCATGTTTGCAAAACAGCTGTTTCCAAAAATCACGCATTATCTTTTTTTCCATCCGCATTGTTTGGTTGTTTATCAGCCATGTTCCCAGCATTTGTGTCGGTAACATCCTGCTTAAGCCGTTCCTGCGGTTTCGGAGCTTTCCCATCCTCACCCAGCTTGCCAGCGGCAATCAGGAAGGGCTTGCTCATTTCGTAAGCAGCCTGCGGGTCAGGGAACAGACCGGGCGTTGTGAACGCTAACTGCGGGTCAATGCTCTGACCAAGCATCTGTGCAAAAATCTGAACCTTGCTTTGCTGATTGTCGTACTGACGGCGGGGCAGCTTGATGTTGATGTCGCTTGCCATCAGTTTAGAACTAACCGTATCACGCAGGATTTTCAGCATCACAGACAGGCTTTGGCGTTCCGAGAACTTGAACATATTCTCGTACTGCTGCGCCCTTGCTTCTGTGTGGTTCCAGCCGTTGCGGACAATAACTGCGCCCACGTTGTCAGACGTTGCATTCTCGCTACCAGTGGCACTAGGCATGGCGGTCAGGCTGCGGTACACGTTCAACATGGAATCAAGCAGGGTCTGGCTTTGCTGCTGGTCAAGCTCGTTTGCAATCTGCGAAACAGATGCAGGCAGACCAGAAGTGGACTTCAGACACATCGCGCCAAGTTCCTTAACCTTGTTGAGCGCATCCTCGTCCACAAGGCAGTTCGTAAACACCATGATGGACTGAATGAACTGCGCCACACCGTCCAGACGGTTGCTTTCAAGGTCGTTGATGGCATCCAACACAGGAATAGCCGGTTCAAACAGACCCATCCGCTCCGGGTTAAGCTTGTACTCGACCATCGGCAGCATTCCAAGAGAGTGGTTCTCCGACTTCGTGACCTTGCCGTTGTCGATTTCAAAGTACTGGTTTGGCGTGTATACACAAATCAGGTCGTTCAGGTCATTCTGATAATTGCGTGGGATGTGCAACACGTTGGCAATGGGCTTGTGACCGATGCCGGAGTTGTAAATCACATACGCCATATCCGGGTCTGGAACATCCACCAGCAGGGGCGTTTCGTCCGGGTAGTTACCGTTGTACCCCTTGTCAGGGAGAACAATGCGGTATCCCTGCCCGCACTCCAACATCCACTGCCAGAGCCGCCGATCAAGCGCATCTTTGCCCTCATACTGCAAGGCGTTGGACAGGCGGGCGATTTCCTCACCGTCACCTGTTGCCGTTTCAGACCGCACATAAGAGCACGGCGTACCGCTCATATAGCCTGTGTAGAAGCCAACACACTCGTTGGCGTGGTTCTCTACAATACGGTTGGTGATTTCAGCGTGGTATTCCTTCGTGCGATGGAGGACAGGCTGACTACCCAAGTAGTAGTTGTGCAGGAAACGAATCTCATTCTTATTCAGTAGATGAATAGGCTCTGCCTTGCCCATTACCACTTTCAGCACATTCTCCCGATTGATTTCCGTCTCCGGCGTTTCAATCGGTCTACGTCCGGTCAGCGGTTCATTCAAGAAGCCGTCAACAACTATCTGATACTCAGCCATGTGTTCCTCCTTTCCGGCAAAATAAAAAGCGCAGCAAGACAAACCTGTTAAGGTCTATCTCACTGCGCTTACAACTGCGCTTCAAAAGCTATTTAGTTCTTAAACTTCGGAACGGAGACCCATGTTTCTTTTGGAAGGTTAGAATCTCCAATTGTAATCCAATGGCAAAGGGGGCACAGAAGAGAGAACTTGCCTTCCACTTCGCCAAGATAACGTCCGCAATCACACGGATTGCCGTTTGCGTCTTCTCGAGGACGCTTACACCTAACTTTTGCTACCATCTGTGCTCCTTTCGTTGGATTTCTGGAAACAGGCTGTTGAGCACAGACCTGTCAGAAGCTACTGGGAAACTATTCGCACTTCCAGCCGTGCTATTCTTCGCCCGAAGAAAACCATTGCAGCCTTTACATTCAGTTGTTGGACAGACGTAAACGGGTCAGCTGCAATTTTGGTGCTGCATAATGGATTTGAACCAATGTACGTCCGGTTATGAGCCGGATGCTCTAGCCTGACTGAGCTAATGCAACATAGAAACCCGGCTTGATTGATTAACCGCTGCTCTTTGCAATGTCATGTCTAACCATTGCATCGAGAGCCGGGAGTAGCGGTGGAGGTTTTGGAGAATAAAGCCATGCAAAGCTAGGTAGTTGGTTGTGCTGCGTAACGGAATCGAACCGTTGCTTGCCAGCCGTGGGGGAGACAGACTGGCATTCCCCTTACAATTGGAAACGCAACATATAAAGTCCGGTGAAGGCGAAAGAGTGAGAAAACCTCCACCGGTGAAAGGAGGAATATGCTTTTTGACACGCACGCGAGTAAAATGACAAAACCCCGCGTGCAAGCTATTCCTTAAGGGAAGCTGCAAAACTTCCTACGTACATTATAAGCCTTGTCAAGTGGTGAAATCAAATAAATAGACCCAGCGAACACAATATATTGTGTTTTTAATCAAAAAGGCCTCTTGACAGGCTCGATTTTACTGATTCCGTTATACAATTCATCGGCAAGCTGCGCAAGACTGTCCGGCGCATCATCGTGCGGAACCTTGCCAAGCTGCGTGAACATTGTGACCTGTTCCATGAACGCCTTGTACTCTTTCGACTGGTGCTTCTCGTCAAGGAAGTAGAACCGTTTGATGTCCGGCGCATACTGGATGATTCTGGACAGTTTGCTTTGCCCACTGGGCGCACGCTGGCTGCGGACAGAGCAGTGATAACCCTGCTGCCGGAGCTGGCTGTCTACCACGTCACAATATTCATCGCCGCCGTTGTTGGCTTCGCCACGCAACACGTTAATTTTGTGCTGGATGATTTTGCCCACGACTTCCGGTCTGGTCACGGTCTTGTCGCCGTTATTGAACACAAGATCGGGGATGAACACAGCATCGCCGTACACATAAGCAATAGGACAGGCGGTGAAGTCCCCGCCACCCCATGCAATATCCATGACCATAAGCTTGCGATCAGGCTCGCCATCAGGCAGAACGCCGTTAAAGTATCGCAGCTCATCGGCAGGGAACAGCAGGCCTTCACGCACATAAGGCTTGCCCATGTACTTTGCCCACCATGTTGCATCGTCAATGCTGGCTTTCATGTCGGCATAGTAGGCATCGTCAAAGCCAACGCCATAGTCATAATTGAAATTGCTGTGTCCGTTCTCGTCAACCGCAGGAATCACCCGGAATCTGTACTTTGGATTGTCTGCGTACTGGCTCTGGATGCGCCCCAGAGGGTCAAGCACGTTCCAACGTGTGCCGACCATCAGTTCCAATGCGCCTTGCTTTTTACGGTCTTTCAACTGGTTTAAGTAGGCATCGTACTTGTTGTTCAGGCGTTCAACGTTCAGGCTTTCCTCCAAGTCCTCAATCAAGTCATCGCTGTACAGAACACCGCCCTCGCCGATTTCAACAGCACCAGTCAACGTGCCGCCAATGGAACGGCAAGTAAGGGTGGGGAAACGCTTCTTTCGGTTCAGATCAACGCTTTCGTCCTTTGCACTCTTGTCCACAAGCTGAACGTCAGGGAAGATTTTGCCCCAGTTGTAGGTTACAGGGTCAGTAATGATGGACAGCACTTCGCCGTAGAAGCCATTTGTCAGCTTGTCGGAATGTCCGCTCATAACCGATGCAACGTCAGGGCGGTTGCCCATCAGCCATGTGATGAAAAAGATACACAGGGTACTGTTATGGGTGGGAACCAGCCGCTTACCAGCGCAGTACACGCCACCCTCAACCTGAATGCAGTTGCCCTGCTTCGGCTCGATGCGTTCAAACCCGCAAAACGCCACACGGCGAGGTTTGGAGAACTCCTTTAGCTGCTTGCGAGAAACAACGCAGGGAATAGGGCAGGTAGGATTAAAAGAGATGGAATAGACTGTCAGGTTGCCTTTAATGCCACTAGATGATACACGAGGTGGATATTCAACTACGCTGCATCTCCATCCAAAGGTAGAAACCAGCGTGACAAAATCATCTCTCATTTGCGGCTCTGTGGTAGAAAAAGCGTACCGATGTTCTTTTGCCCGTAACGTACCGTCTGTATCGAGCAGACCGGCAAGCAATTCCATACGCTGTGCAATGCTGGCTGTAAAGTATTCTTCTGGGATGTGTTTCACGCAGCGGCGGTGACTATGGCACATATCGCCTTTTTGAAGTGCCTGTCGCAAGCCAGAGAATCCGTAGTACTCAACGCCAGTATCCTTATGAACCGTGTGCCAGCTAACAGGGTATCCATCGTTAATAACACGCTCGACAATCACCCGATCGCAAGGCGGCTCACAAATATCCGGGTGCTGATTGCGACCATCACCAAGCCATGCGCCCAATGTGTACGGCTCAACAGGCAGCTTCTTATATTCTCCATCGACAAAATTTTTGAACGGAACCTGATAACAGAATCTTATACCGTCCTTCGTGTCTGCAACATAATCCTCCATCATCCGCTTAGTTTCGACCACATCAAATCCGTTCTTATGACGGTTAAATACAGGCCACTCATGGTTTTCATGGCAGTCAATGTATGTGCCGTCAGAGAAATGGCAACGCACATTAAGCTGGCACTTAGGCGAAATGGCCAGTACCTTTACAAACTGACCTTTCGGGCTGATAACTTCATCACCGACCTGCAAATCGCCGTGATTCTTCCAGCCGTTTCGTGTAAGAATTGGCGTATCATCGCTCAAGGCCTTGCCAACGCGAGCGGGCAAACTAACCCCCAAGAAATCTATCCGCTTATAGAACAAGTCCTCTAGGTCATCTGCCAGCACTTTCAGCACTCTGCGTCTGGGCTGATAGAACTTCTTCTCCGGCGCACGATTCCATTCAAGGTAGATGCAATAGCTGTCGAACATATCCTTTGCTTCAAACAGGTACGTCCGGCTGATAATGTCATAGACCTTCGCCACGTCCTCGCCTGTTTTCATCTTGCCCATCATGGATGCACAGACAGAGCGCAGCTCACCAGAGTATTTGTAGGCATCGAACCGCTTGTCTTGTGGCAGGGCATCTCTCAGGTTTACCACCGCCTGAAACCAGTCCTCGTAGACCTGTGCTTCGGTCGGATTCTGTTTTGCATACGCTTTGATGCTGTCAATGATGGCAATGCACTGTTTTGGCTGCATAAAAAAATAGGCACCCCCTACCTGAAAATGTAAAGAGTGCCTACAACTGCACAAAAATCAAATATTCGGTTTTATAATTTTATTTCAGAAAATTATTTGCTAAAATCCACCTTAATAAATGGGTCGCTCAGTTTATTTGACTTCTTCTGCAAGCTGGTTGAGCCTGCGTTTCAGCTCGTCCGCATCGTAGTACAAAGCGTCTGCGACGGCGTTAAGAATATCAGGCTTGTCGGTGTAATCGCACAGCGTTTCAATGAGTTTCAAACTCTGTTCTGACAATTTTACGGGTTTCATGCTGTTTTTCCTTTCTTATTCGGTTTTATTATAGGTTGCGAACAATGTCACCTGTTCTGTTCAGCAATCCGATACCATGTCTGGCGGGTCACGCCAAGCTGTTTGGCAGCGTCCGTGACCGTGAGAATGCGCTTCTCAACCTGTTCGTGAAGAATATCAAAAAGGTTGCGGTCATACTCCGTGGGCTTGCGGCCTTCCCTGTAATCAGGTCGCTGGCTGGCAATCTTTTTGCCCTCTCTAGTGCGCTCAACGATCATGTCGCGCTCAAACTCTGCAAAGGCAAGCATAACGGTCCGAATGACTTTTCCAGTAGGGGAGTTATTCATAACACCCATATTCAGGATGTTCACCGAAACGCCCCTATCAATGAATTGGTCTATCAGTTCAAGGCCATTCTTGGCAGAACGAGCAATACGGTCAAGTTTCGCCACGATCAGCGTGTCTCCCGGCTGGATTTCAGCCATCAGCTTGTCCAATTCAGGTCGATGCAGCTTCGTGCCGGTGTAAACATCCGAAAAGATTTTCTGTGCGCCGTTGGCTTTCAAAAGTTCAGACTGGGCTTCAAGGCTGTTGCCGTCAATCGCCTGTCCAGCGGAGCTGACACGAGCATAACCGTAAATCATTCAGAATCACCGTCCTTTACTCTATGTCTATGCCTTCGCAATTTTTGAACTGTGCATCACGAGGGACAACTACAATTTTATAGCCCATCATATTCAGCATTTCGTTTAGCTTATTAACGCTAATATTTTTTTGAGAAAGACGTTCGCTTAAAGTTGGCTGTTTAATTTTAAGCCTGCTACAAAGCTCCGCTTGCTTTATGTCTTCTTTTCTCATAACTTCTTTTACTGCTTCTCCTGCTTTCATTTTTGCGCCCTCTCTTTCTTGATGCCATTATATCAGATAAACCCTATAAAATCAAGACATTTCTGATATTTACAAGATTTTCCAGCTAGCGCCCTTTATATTATATATAAATATACTCTAGTATGTATTTATACATACTAGAGTAGTATAGGAATGTTTACTTAGTTAATCACAATCAGGTAGAAAATTTTCTATAATAAGGAGTAATTCTGCCAAACTTCATTTCCGTAAAACTTTGGGTCTTGACAAGCATATTTTCACGCTTTATACTTGTTCCAGCAAAAGCGAGGTGATAGGCTTGGCAAGACGAGCAGAAACCTCGGAACGTGATAAGCTGCGCATGATAAGCACCCGGCTCACAGAGAGCCAGATTGCAAGCATGGAAAGCAGCGCAAAGGCATTGGGCATCTCAAAGGTTGATGTTATCCGCATGGGTATCGAGTGGGTAGCATCCTACGTTGAGAACATCAAGGCATAAAAAAATAAGCTACCAGCCGCAACCACCACGAAGCCACTGATAGCTTATCCACATCACGAAACGAGAACCTGCAACCACCAAGGGGGCAGTCTCCCTTTTCGGAATCTATTATACCAAAAAGGGCTGCTTTCCGCAAGAGTTAGGAGCAAAAACATGAACTTTCCCACGACAACCGAAGAATTTCTGAAAACATTCGCCCACGGCAAAGAGCCGACCAGCGAGGATAGGGAGTACGCAGAAGCGCTGGGCAAGCTGTCCGAACTGAACTACCGGGCAGGGTACGAAGCGGGAGCAGCCAATCAGAACGGAAAAATCTGATGACAGCACTAGTGAACACAATATATGGGGTGTATTTTCTTGACATCCTAATATTTTGCGGTTACACTTATTGCACAGCAAAACGAAAGGGGGTGAATGTGTATGAGCAGTCCTTACGCAGAGCGTTACGGTCACACCGTTACCATCAGCGTGACGGAGCGGCAGTTTGCAAGCTTGCAGGAATACTGCATCAAGAACCGGGTGTCCATCTCTGCTGCGTTCCGTGAAGCGTTCTTCACGCTGCATCCGATGGATTCCACCAATGAAAACGAAAAATGATACGTCCGCTGCTGTCGGCAAACTTTAGCGAACGTATCATGAACCACTCAGAGAGTATAGACCCTCTTTGAGTTATTATACCAGAGATGGCCTGCTCTCGCAAGACATAAGGATAAAATTTTATGAATAATAGCCTTGAAAACATCCGTATCTTCTCCGAAGATGTTATCCCTGTGTATGATACCGACACTGGCGAAAAGGTAGTGCTGGGTCGGGAACTGCACGAAAAGCTCAAAATCAAGACCGCATACAAAGATTGGTTCCCTCGTATGTGCGAGTATGGTTTTGTTGACGGAAAAGACTATGGCTCATTTTTGAGCAATAGGTCTGATGGGCTTGCTGGAAAGCCCAGAACCGACCATATTATCACTCTGGACATGGCAAAGCACATTGCAATGATTCAGCGGACACCTGAGGGCATGGAGATTCGTCAAAAGCTGATTGAACTTGAGAAGAATGTGTCAGCCAACCAGTTCGCAGGGCTTTCTAAGGAACTGCAAGCAATCCTTGTGATTGACCAGCGCACCATGAAACAGGAGCAACGTATTTCCGCTCTTGAGAATACTATGACCATCGACTACAACCAGCAGCGTGTGTTGAAGCGTGTCGTGAACACGGTGGTCATCAACGCTCTTGGCGGCATGGACAGCCCGGCCTACAAGAGCCGTAGCGTCTCTCAGAAGCTGTTTATGGAATGCAACCGGGACATTCAGGACTGGTTCAATGTGAACAGCAGAAACAACGTGCCGAAGAAGCGGTTTGATGAAGCTGTCGAGTACATCAAGAAGTGGAGACCGTGCGCGAACTCCGTTATGTTGGTTCAGGTCACAAACGGCCAGACCCAGATGCCCATGTGAAAGGAGAATAACTATGCTTACCGCGGATAAGATTCAGGATATGGGGGAATACCTCAACTACGCTTTCGAGACCATGCTGAAACTCTGGCGCACCGTTGACTACGGCGAGTGCGTCCACGAGCCTGTTATCGCTTGTGACGGAAAGGTTGTCGATAGCGGTCAGCTTTCCTTTGAACCGGACGAGAACGGCGAGATTGAGCCTGTTCTGCTCCGGGACAACAAGTGCATCATGCACGATGTAAAGTATTGGATGCCCCTACCCAATGTTGAGTATCATCCCTATCACTCTGAAATTGTAAAGTAAACAGCCTATAAGAAAAGCCAGCGGCTAGATGTTCTCTAACCACTGGCTTTTTGTGTTATAGATTATTCTGCGAGGTCTGCGTATTTGACTTCAATGCGAGGGATTTCATCTTTTGTCATTGTCAATGCTCTTGTGACTTCAGTTGTCCCGGTAAATTCTCCGTAGATTGTAACAATGTCGTCTTGAAGAATCTTTACAGAGCCGCTCTCCCTTTTATCAACAGCATAATATTCGTTTCCAAGGTACATATCATACCCATCTTCGTTATCCTGAACGCGCCATGCCTTGTCGCTGCTGAAAAGAGAAGCATCCATAATCTGCTGTACCTTTGCCTTGATTACAATTCTTGTTCCAGCGTACTTTTCCGGGTAGCGGCATAAATCCTTGTAGCCTACGGTTCCACAAGATGCTTTGTATTCTTCTTCCGTTTCAACATGGATAGGTTCACTCTCGGGCTGAGGTTCGCTCTCAACTTCGGACTCAGACTGGCTTTCAGATACAGATTCACTTTCAGCTTGCTGCTCTGCGGATGCAGATTTTGCTTCTTCCGCTGCTTTGATAGATGCAGCTAAATCTTCAGATGCTGCTTTTTCTTCGGAAGCCGCCGCGCGTTCTGCTTCCAGCTCCTTGTCATACGGAAGATTCATGCCAACAACAACTAGCACTAAGCACACAACTAAAGCAATCAAGTCTTTCTTCGCTGAATACTTTTCGTGCTTAGCAATCGACTTCAGGAGATTCCAGACAATCTTTACGCCGTATGCTACAAAGGCCAGCGTACAGCCGATTCCAAAGTCTCTGCCATCTTTTTGATAGATTCCGTAGAATATACCAAAGCAAATATAACAAGCGATAGACCCGTACCAGAACTTACTGTTCCCTTTTCCTCTAAGTGCATTGACGATACAACACACACTTAGAATAAATCCAGCAAGCAGCATGATTCCACTGAACATTTGCATTTTTGATTCCACCTTTCCTTTGCCAGTATAACACATTCAATGGCTCCGTAAGGGGTCTTTTTGTTTTTTTCGGAATTTTTGGAGACTTGCACAATCAGATGGGTTTCGTTTTGTGAGGGTGGGGTGGGTGTTGGCAAGGGGAACCCCGAAAACGGCCTTTTTCTTTTAAAAATTTTATCGCGGGCATGACCCACCCCACCCCCAGCGCTCCCTGTATGCCCCGCCGGTGGAGACCCCAGCCCCAGCGCACCCGGACAGACTGCACAGCACAGGCAGCAGGGCAGGCCGTGCCAAAAAACCAGGGCGAACAAATACCAGGGCAGACCGACGCCCAGGCGTTGGAGTGTGTCCGAAACTGTGCAGATATGGACAGCGCAATTTTACCATTTTGTGCCAGAAAAATAAATCAGAAAAATCTTATATTTTTGCTCAAAAGGTATTGACATATAAGATATATCTGATATAATAGAATCAAGATAAGACATATCTGATAAACCACATCACGAAACACCAAAACAGGAGGACAAAAGCCATGATGAACAATAAAGAGATCGATTACACCGCCCGCCCCATTCCGGGAGATTACGAAGGCCGCAATCATCGCGCGTGTGTATGGTACAACAGAGCCCGCGCCGCGTTTGATCTCGCCACGCTTGACGCGCTGACAACTGCCGCAGATAAAGCCGCTGACCGCGTGCCCACTGAGGCATACGAAAAAGCGAGAAAGCTCCTTGACAGCGTGCAACGTTGGGGGCTTGCAGATGCAAGAGCGTGGGAGCTTGACAACGACAGCCGCTATTATAATTCCGAGTGGCTCAAAACCCGACAGACTCAGCTTGCAAAACGGCGTGTAAAGCTCAACAAAGAGCTTGCAGAATACGGCTTGCAAATTGACAATTACGGCTTGTATCCTTGCATCCGAGAGATTACCAAGCCGGGCACAGATATGTACTTGCTTTACTGGTTTTAATGGAAGGTATAAAAATGAACAAGCTTGTTTTTGAAGTAAACAACGGCAGAAAATTGGAACTTGTGCAGCGGGAGGACAACGGAACGACCCTTATTTGTTCCCTTGATGCGCCGGACAACGAAGCATATATAAGCGCTGGCGACTTTGTGCAACTGATTAACCTTTATCGCTATTGCAAGCGGTACGACATCAAGAACGATTGGATTAACCCCAACGGCAAAAATGCGGAGGTATAAAAAATGACTAGATCGGACGAATTGAACGCTGAAATCAGAAATCAGGCCGTGCGCCTGTACCCAAAATGCGCGGGGCTCTTTGAGCTGCCGTTGATGGTATACACTCAGATTGTAGCGGACAACTTGACCCGCTCCAAGCCGTACCGCTTGAGCGTTGAGCGGTGCAAAAAAATCATTCTGGCAATGCCGGAATTTGACTAAAAAGGGGTTCAAACAATGATTACTCTTGATTTTTCCCAGTGGGCAGCCCTCTGGTATGTCGGCGGCATGATTTCCGGGGCGCTGGTTATGATTGCATTTCTTAATAGCTGAGGAGGGGCAGAAATGAAAAATAAAAAATATATTGATTCGCTCAATTCGGAGAGAAAATATTGTTTGCTTGACCGTATGCGCATTGATTGCGAGTATTTTTTAGGATTCGGCGCACGCCACGAAAAATATTTGTGGGCTGGTAATGTGGCTGACCATATCGCCAACATGCTGTATTTATATGATAGCATCGGAGAAAAGCCGGAATGGCTGACCCGTGAGGACATTTTGAAATATAAAAAAGAAATGGAGGGCTAAAAAATGACGTTGTTCGAAGAAAAGGTGAACGAATACCGTGAAAACAAGCGGCTTTTGGAAGAGCTTGAAGCGATGAACGAAAGCATCAAGGCGGACATTATTAGCATGATGCACGGCGCACCCGAAATGGTGCAGGGCACTGCAAAGGCCATTTACAAGGATGTGCAAAGCGTCCGACTTGATAGCAAGCTTTTACAGGCAGCACACCCGGATATTTATGCAGAGTGCAGCAAGCGCACCACATACAAGCGTTTTAGCGTGGTATAAAGGGGGTGCAAGCTGTGATACTGTCCGCACTTCTATTTTTCTTCTGGTTTTTCTCTGCGCTGTTTAAGGCGTCCAAATAAGAAGCATTCCACCCGGTCAGAAATGGCCGGGCTTTTCTTTTGCCTTACATCGACACGGTGCAGGGCTTTTATTTTTACCCGGCGGCGTGTGAGCCGCTTACAAGCATTTACAGCGGCTTTTCTGACACCAATGTAGTTATACCGCCACAACGCCAAAAGCGTTTACAGGGCTTTACAGCAACGTTTCCGTTAATTTGAGCCATTCCAGCACACACAACACAGCAGCCACACAAGCCGCCTATATACCGCCTGCGCCACGCCGGAGGGCATACCGTCAAGCGCCGCCCCTCCACCGATACCAGAGATACCACCGCCACGCCGGACGCTGTACAGGTCAGCACAGCCGCCTATTATAATAAGGTATATAAGGGTGCAGCGGTGCGCCCCTGTTATGGATCTATGCCCGGCGGTGTAGCATAGCGCAGACCATGCCAGCCCGGCACTCTCCACCCAGCAACGCAGTCCAGCGGCAGGGGCAGAGGGCGGGCGGAACCATTGACGGCTACCGCCGTATCTCTTTTCGGGCTTTCGCCCGATAGCTAACAGAGGTCAGCAATAGTCGCAGCGTTCCGGCTGGAATAGTCGAAACAGCTTCTGGAATAGTCGTAGCTTCTCCCGGCGGATAGTCGTGGATAGTCGTAAAGTCGTCAGACGACCACCGTTTGAAAGTCCTATATATAGTATAATAACGAGCTGTCTGCTGATAGTCGCAGAGCAATAGTCGCAACGCTTTCTTGCGAGCCATCGTCAAATAGTCGTGTATTTTTTGTGTGAAATAGTCGTTCTCCTTTTAAGGAAAGAGAGGTGCGATAGTCGCTAAGCCATCTGACCGCATAAAATTCATAATCTATTACATATATTCACTCATTTATTCACTCGCTAGCCATACCAAATTCGTATGCCAACCGTACTTATTATAATATACGCTTATATATCCTAGTAACTATCTAGGGATTATTCTGCTGGAATAGTCGTATCATCCGATTCGGTCTGTTCCTGCTCAATTTAATTCCCCGTAATACGCTATGATATTACAACCAATCCATGCTACTTTGCTATGAATAGTTATACCTGATAGTCGTAGTCAAGCTATGCAACATTTGTACATATCCAACCGACTACAAAATGAAGTCAATTCTCCATGTGAAATAGTCGTAGACCATCCACTAGTCCGAACCTCACGCTAGTTCTCGCCTACGGTCTGCTCTGCTGACTAACGGTATAGCTTTTGGAGATAGAGAGTTGTAGGGAGAAAGAACCTTTGCGGAAAACATTCGGCTGTTATTTGCGATTGTTGCAGTTGTCGTACCATTTTGGCGTGGGGGCCTCAAACAATTTATTTGTTTGAGGGGGGAGTTAGGGGGATTATAGGGGGTAATAGGGGTTGTAGGGGAAAGAGGGGGAAGAAAGGGGGGGAAGATTGGATGCGAACGCATCATGTGCATCCATTTGCATGCAAACGCATCACGCTGATAGTCGTAGCCATATCAGCCCAAACTCACTCGATCGAGACGGTTTCTGCTCAAAATCAGACCTTGCCGTTTTCTCTCGATAAATAACAAGAGGAAAAAGCATGGATTAGTCGCAGAGGGTAGTTTTACTACCTGACACCATTCCATGCTTTCTGATACAGTAGTTTTGTAGCCGCGCGAGCTAAGATTAGATATTCTTGGCTTCTCTTGCCTTACGCAAACGCTCTGCCAGTGCTTCACGCTGCTCTTCGCTGATCTCACGAGTGACAGGCGGCCGGAACTTCACAAGACGTTTCGGCATCGAATAAGTCTTGGATTCCTTGCACCGCTTGGCAGACAGATCTGCCATAAACTTGTATGTGTCGGGGAACTGCTCACAGAGCTTGTCCAGCTTGCGAATGTAAACCGGGTCAGCCGTGTAGACTTCTGCGGTATCTTCCGCTGCGTTGAAATTGATGATAGTTTCACGTTCGATGTTGGTAAGTGCCATAGTTGTTTTCTCCTTTGCGTTATTTCTGATTGATTTTCTTCTTGGGGCATGATTCAGGAAATTCATCGTAGCAAGCCCAGCATGGAATCGTTTTTCGACAAATCAGCCGTTCTTCCCTTTCAAGTTTTTCACGTTTTTCTCGCTCCTTGCGTTCTTTCTCGTGCCGTCTGTGTGCATTGGCAACGATTATATGAACAGCAGCCATGTTTGGAACCATAGTCTTTTCCTCCTGTATTTTGCGTAGTGAAAAATATTTATGGGGTTCAGACGGTAACTTTATCGCCCAAACCCTGTTATCTGTTTTTCTTGCTTATTCTACTGTGACGATGCGAGCGCAGAAGCGATGCTAGGCTACCATCACTCAATCGCTTCGTATGTTTTCTCGAAAATGTCAGGTTTACACGGGTAGATTTCGCCATTTACGCCACGAATGATATAATCGCCTGTCCTCGCAATCATAGTCCCTTCAAGCGTTTTAATCTCGCACCACGCAGGGCCATCGTAAAACTTTCCAAAGTCATGCGTGATAATATCATTGCTACTTACTGCATCCCAGAACCAATCTTCTCCAACAAGGCCTCGTGCATTAAGCTTGAATGCCTCGATAACAACTGGTTTCTTGCGGTATTTCATGTTTATTCTCCTCTCATTACATCCACACGCATTCTTTGAACTGCTGTGTCTCCATCTGGAACGTGATGTCTAATGGCCCCACGTTGCCCTCTTTGTTCTTCTCAAGCGCAAAGTGATAATGCTGCTCCGGTCTCTTTTTCGTAGTCACGTTCTGTGCCAGCAGGATGATTGCATCTGCGTCCTGCTCGATTTGCCCGGATTCTCGCAGGTCTGCGGCGGTCGGTGGGATACCTGCTCTTGCCGTTTCTCGATTGAGCTGCGCGAGAGCTACCACCAGCGTTCCTGTGGACTGTGCGAACTCATGCAGTGCCATGCTGATTTCCGTAACGGCACTGTATCGGTCTTTCGCTCCGGCTTGATAGATAAGCTGCAAATAGTCGATGAACACCACTTTTGCCTGCATCCTGATGGACTGCGTTCTAATCCATCCAACGCCCTTACCAGCAGCGGAGCGGACGTACAGCGGATATTTCTTGATAGCTGCCAGTCGGTCAAGCTCGTTAATGCTGACGGTCTTGTTTTTTACCGTATGCAGCGGTACGCCTAGCTGGTTTGCAATAATACGGGCGTAGAGTGTGTCAGGGTCTGTCTCTAGGCTGAAATACGCCACTTTGCGTCCGTTCTTGGCTATTTCACAGGCAAGTTGCAGTGATAGAGCGGTCTTGCCAGCAGACGGTCTGCCACCGATCACAACGAAGTTGCCCGGCACAAGATGCAAGTTGTTGTCCAGCACTTTAAGCCCTGTGCTGATATACTCCGGCTTATCATCCAGCTTGCGGATGTAATTGTCTATGCCATCGCACATCGGGACGAAATCGCTTCTCTCGCTGTGCAGGTTGATAGCTTCTCCTAGCTGCTCATAGATGCCTGTCAGGTCTGCGTATCTGGTCGAGCCATCAACGATTTTGAAAGCGATCTCTCTGGCTCTGGACAATGCTGCCTGTTCCTTGACGATTCCGGCCCATCCAAGCATCATGTCATGGGTGACGTTGCGGATGAACTCTGCGCCAAAGGCATCCAGGCATTCGCCCATTGCTTTCTTGCAGTTATCGTACCGCCCCATGACTTCTACCGGGTTCCACTTGTCGTTGTGTTCCCAATAGCCGCGAATAGCAGCGAATGTATCACGCAGTTCAGGGCAGAAATCGTCGATTTTAAGGTCTTGCATCACATCGGCGTATTCTGAGAACGTGAGGACTGCTCCCAGCAAGATGTATTGGGTCTGATTTTCAATATTCACCGCAGAAAGTCTCCCTCGTCAGGCAATTCAGCCATCGTCTGCTGGTAGCCACCGTTCCAGTCCTTCACGTTTCGCATCCAGTTCCGTGCAGCAGCTTTCCAGTCTTTCATGGGCGATTTGCCGACCTTCCAGCCATTTGCCGTGAAATGGTCAACAAACCGCTCTGCTTCCAGCTCCGTGTAGCCCTTTTCTGAAAAGTAGGCTTTGGCTTGTTCGATAGTCGGCGTCTTGAAGCGTTTGACTTCGTTGGTATTTTTCTTTTCACATTTTTCTTTTTTATCAGATTTAGATACAGAATCAGATACAGATAAGGCATCGTTCGCATCCATTTGCATGTTTTGCATACCAGTGTATGCGTTTGCATCATTGTTATGCGTTTGTATGCATTTGCATTTTTCATCGTTCCAACGCTTATTTGCGCTTCGTCTGTTTTTCTCGATTTGCTCCTGTCTTTTCTGTGCATTCATATCATCAAACGCCTTTACGACTTTCCAGAGCATCCGCATAGCACGGTCGTTGTCGTATGCTGGCTCAAGTCTGGTCTCAACGTATTGTGCATAGTTGCGGACGAACGCTCCAAATTCCTCGTCCGTCAATTCGTCCATCGCATGAACGTGTTCCAACAGAAGAGTCATTGATGTTCTAGGCTTGTGTTCCTGCTCCATACTTAATCCTCTTTGTAGCGTTTGTTCCACGCTTCGATAAGGTCTTTTTTAATCTTTTCTTTCTTGGCTACGGAATGACCAAAGCTGTATGGCTTGCTCTCCATGAATACCCGACACTTGCACCCATTCTTGCCGTTTCCTCTTGTTATAAACATCCAGCTTGTCAAATGGTCGCCTGTTTCGACAATGGCAACTTCTCCACCGCAGAACGGACATTTCTTAAGTTCTTCCATTTTTTTACCCTTTTCGTCCATGCTCATGTCCTTTTGCTCCTTCTCTTGATTTTCTCACCCGGAATCATGTAGTAGACGTTCGTACACATGCTCCAACGCCAGTCCATCATCTTGCTGTAATCATCTCGATTACTTGGTGCAGAGCGGAAGAACCGGCTCAGCATAGTGAAATTGTTTCTGCGCCTGTAAATCTGTTTCAGGTGCTTCTTTGACAAGTTTTTCATTTTCTGAATCCCTCTCTTGTTCTCGTGATTCGCTTATGCGCCTTTACAGGCCTTGTGCCTTTGCCATACGCTGGGCGAATATGCTTCGCCTTGATGTACCCACAAGGCGTCTTCGGCCCAAAGTCGAAAAGGCTCAAGTCCATAATGATGATGCCAAACTTCTTGTTCGTCATACTCAAGCCTCCTTTGGCGGTTGAGGAAGGGGCATCCAGTGCGTAATTTTGAATGCACTGGCGTAAGGCTCCATAGTCGGATAGCACCAGCATCCTCCATCAAAGTTCATTACTCGCATAACACCCATAGAATTTATTGTCAGCACATCTTTAGATTCGCCGTATTCAGCATTGGGAAGTTTATTTTTTACGCTAATCCATTCATTCATAACATCACCTCATACCATCGGAAACGCCATCCAATGCGTCACCGTTACATCTTTCGGCAGTCTCTCGCCTATCTCATCCCAGAACTGACCGTCTGCGTAACAGCCGAGAAAGTACGTTGTTGGCGAGATTCCTTGCAACATTTTTCCATCTTTATCACGCCACGTTGTCTTAGTTGCAAGCAACAAAGGCTGCGTCCGCTCTCGTGGCGTTTCGTTTACTGAATGCCAGAGTGTGTTAGCCATTATCCGATACCACGCTTACGGATTGTAGGTGAGAACGAAGTTTTGTAACTGCTGCGGCAAGATGTTGATTTCGTAATGATACTTGTCCACGTCAGAACCGCTCAAATCCTCCACAATGTACATTGTGTACTCGTTAAGATAGACGTAATGCTTTTTGTATGTGCCATCGGGCAATTCAATAGTCACCACAAGTTCATTGTTGCTGTTATTGGAAATGTCCATGTTCCCGATTATTTCAAGCATCGGCGTATCAGTTCTTGCATTAACAACAGACAATCTGCGAGTGACGTTGAAATTCTTTGCCTGCTGCGAAATATTGTGATTCACACGAGATGCTTCTGTGCATCCGCACAATGCGATAGATGCCGCCAATGCTACAGATAAAATTGTTTTCTTCATTGTTCTTTTCTCCCTTCAATCTCCCTACAAACCGCCTTGTAGAACGCATCCCACGTCTCATAATCGCAGGAATCGCCAAAGTCAAAACTTGTCCGCTTTCGCTCTGCAATGTCACGTTCAAAGCAATCAAGTGTCTTGTCCGTCAGTTTCGGCAGAAGCGGTGTAATGTATCCGCAAACAAGGCTAGACATATATGACCGTCTGTCCAAGCAATAGCGCACAGCGCAGTTGCAGGCCGCTCCAAAGTCGTCATTGGTTGGGTCTACCATGTTTTTTGGCGCATCTGACTTTAAATCGTTCACGCTGCATTGAAGGGCTTCTGCGAATTTTGCCAGCCGCGTTTCTTTATTCACGCCACGCTTTTGCTTTTCAACGGCACTGACATACGCATTGGTTGTTCCAATCATCCTCGCAACATCTTTCTGCGTGATGCCAAGTTCAAGTCTGCGCTTCCTGATTTTTTCTCCTGCTGTCATATTTTTATACTCCTGCCTTGTACATCGCATATAATGCCGCAAACCCAATCAAATAAACTATGATGTGGATGATTGCATCTGCAAAAACTTTTTTATTTCCATCAGGAATTTCGTTCAAAAATATATCCCATATTAAAATTTTCTCAATGAGATATGCTATTACACATATAAATGTTCCGACTAAAAAAGATGCCAAAACCACAATCAGTCCGTTTACAATGTTATTCATTATCTTTTCTCTCCCATTCTTTGCATCCACGTTCGTCCCACACGAAGTCTGCAACGTGTTCTGACTGGTCGTTCACGCATACGCCCTCCGGCTCTGCGTACTATTTGCAAGAGCCACAGGACGGCTCAGATTTGTTCTTGCAGGATTCTGCCGTGCATCGGATGGCCTTGCCAGCAGAAAACTGTTTGATGCCCATGCAAGTGCAATGTTCGGTAGTGCAGTAAATATCCATTATCTTTGCCCTCTCTTTCTCCTTCTGTTGGCATTGAACCGCTCGATCACTCGCTTATACTCCTCATAGCACTCCGGGCATAGGTCGCCTGTGTCCCTGCGCCACGCCCAGTCCTTGAAGTATTCGTCAGGGTTCATCATCCTGCCGCCCAGAACCGCTCCGCAGCGGTCGCATACTCGCTTGTGGTAGATTCCTCTGTCAGTCTGCATTATTCATCCTCCCCAACGTCCTTAAACAGAATTTCTTTGTCGGCTTTCCAGTCTTTGATTTTGCACGGAATGTCCGTGCCCGGCACGGTCTTTTTCAGCCCATTCATCTGCCAGACGTTCCATGAGATGGTCTCTGCGATGCAGTCAAGAAACATAGGCATACAGCCGATTTCAAGCCGTTTTGCATCAAACCGATACTTAAAATTTTCAACCAGCGTCAGGAACAGGTTGCACCTTGCCAGCAAGAGATTGTCTCCCTGCCACTCATAGCCATATGTCGATGCGTAAGCGCTAATTGCCCAGCACATCCACATATCGTAGTCATGGAACTGCTCTGCCAGAACATTTAGCTTCCTATCCAGCAGACCGATTCTGTCCGGCACGGCAATCATCTGCCCTGTGGTGGTGTCGTACCTGCTTGTAAGAAACGGTGCTTCGCCACAGGTTACTTCAAGGCAAGTCTTGTTGATGTACTCATTCCAATCCTCGCCCTTCAAGTCGTTTTCAGCAATGTCTGCCATCTTTTTGCAGACCCATGTTGGCGTAAACACTTCTGCTTTCTTGCTGGTTCGCTTCTTTTGGTCTGCAAGCCGTTTCTGCACACGAGGAACAAGCTGAACCTTGTCTAGTTGTTCCAGTGTGATTTCATCCGCAAAGCCCGCACCCAGTTCAGGCGGCGGGTCTGTCGCCCAGATGATGTTCTTTCCCGTCGTGTGGTCTTGCAAGAGGACAGGCAAGAACGAGCGTAGGCAATGGTCGGAAAAGTCAATCAACGGGGTCAGGGGTGTATCATCCATTGTGGTTGTTTCATTCTTTGTTTTCTTTCCCATTCCATTTCTCTCCAAAATACGTTTATGCGCTTTTTTTGTTCGATTTGTGATAGCCGAAAGCCCTCTGACTGCCTACATTTTGTGATGCCAACAATGCGGCTTGCATAGTGCTTCGGACAGCAACGCTTGCCGGGAATTGGTGGTTCATCACAATAAGCACATAGGCCAAGTGTTTTTCTATAAGATTTCCCTTCTCTTTCCGTTTTTTGCTTTTCTTTTGTCCTGCATTCAATGCAGGACTTAAATCCTTTTGAAACAGGACGTTTCATGCAAACGGGGCATATTCCTTGTTCTTTCAGCCTTTGACGTTTTTCGCGTTGACGCAATTTATGCTTTTGCAGATAATCGGATTTTTGTTTCTCTGTTCTATTTGCATCATGTTTTTGATGACTTGCATAATTTTTTTCTAAACAAACAGCACATCTAACTCTTCCGGGTTGCGCATCATTAAGGCAAAACGGGCAAATTCCATGTGAAACGTACCAATGATACCTTTCGCGTTTATCGGCATTTCTCCGTTTTCTTAGTTCGTCTTTGCTTAGCTTTTCCAGAAAAATCACCTTGTTTCACATTATCTACTATCCAGCCAATTTCGCATGGCTCAAGTTGGAATCCACATTTCTCAAGAATCTTTTTTGCTTCTCCGTCAATAAATTCAGGATGATTGCCAGCTTTTGTTTCCTTATAAATGCGAACAAGTTCTCGAAACGTGACAAGAGATGGAGTTTGAAAACCTCTCACTTTAATCCCATCAGTCCATGACGTAAGTATCTTGTACAGCTTTTTCATCGTTCGCCACCTCTCTATACTCCACGTCAATCCCCTTCGGCAAAGCCGTCTGGTACTTCTGAGCCAATTGCTCTGCGCTCTGGGAATCGCCCAACGGCTGTTCCGGCGGGGCAACGGTGACTTCCACGTTGTCACGCATACCGAAGTAGTTCTTGGCTCGGAAAATCCACTCTGCCGGGTTCTCCTGACCATACATACCGTTGTATGCCCACATGGACTGCATTTGCAGAATCAGCTTGAGAATGTACTTCTGCTGCAAGCTGTCGTCACGGCGTTTGCCTGTCATAATCTGTCTCAGGCTAGGCCATTCAATGCCCAGCACCAGCGCAATCCATTCGACCACAGGGGAGATTCTTGCTTCGATGCAAGCGTCAAAAAAGAAGTCAAGACGTTGCTGTACTTCAATCGGGTTGTTCATGTCCACGCTCGGAAGGTCACCAAAATACTTGGCTGCAATCATGCCGATGACCTTTTTGTCCTCTTCGTTACCGATTCTTGACTGCAAATCGCCTGTGTTCATCATCTTCGACTTCTCGATAGATAACTCCTGTTGTTCTTTCACCTTTTTACTCACCTGTGAGCGGATAGATTTCCGCTTGTTAAGCATCTGTTGCTTTTTCTTCTCTCGCTCTTTCTCACGCTTCGCAGCGGCTTCTTCTTTCGCCTTTTGCGCCCGCTTTTCACGCTTTTTCTTTTCAGCTTCGGTCAGCGGCGGTCTGCCACGACCACGCTTCGGGGGTGTTGCCATGTATCAGACCTCCTTGATGGGTTTCCAAACAGGGTATGCATATGGATGCTTTGCAACGACATTCCAAAGCCACTTATATGGATAACCCACGCAATCGGACTTTGTGATCGCCCCAGCAATCGCCATCACATAGCCGTTTTCATCTGCATCTTCTTTCTTAGGCGGCTGCTCGAATGTGCTTCTCCACAAGCCATCAAACCCGATTTCGCTATAAGAGCAGGTTTTGAAATAATGCGTAGCCATTCCAAGTTCTTGCTCAATATCGCTGCGAATGCTGTTGTCATTCTCGTCCGTTTCGGTTTCAAGAACAAGATAAATCCGCTTTTTCACACTCTCACCTCTTCATTTTCGTTTCGATTTTATCCAGCTCGGTTGCAATCCACCAGACGGAGCAGCAACCGTCCAACTGCCGCCACAAGCGCACTTTTCTTTCTCACAGATGCACCGACCAAGCGGGTTGCTGGTCATCTTCATCGGATAGTAAAATTCGTTATCCATCATTTCCACCCCATCACAACAGCCGTGCAAACGACCAGACACACGTTGACGAACAGCCAGACGAGCATTGCCTGACGCTTTTCAAACAGGTTGTTTGCCATGTCTTTGATTGTCCGTTCAGACTGAACTACCACCGCCAGCAAGACTAGGCAGACCAGCCAGCGAGTTGCAAATTCAAACATTGTTATCCTCCATCAAATCGTCCATGCTCAACTGACCGCTGATGTTGTCATCTTCCATCCACCAACGGAACACGTCCATGCCGGTCTGCCAGTCGTCTGTCGCGAATTTCTTCCCTTCAGATTCAAGATTTCTCTTTTTACGAGCTTTCAGCATTCGTTCAAACGCTGAGATGTACATTTTTTCGTAGGCAGGCCATCGCATAAACTCACGCTGTCTGCCCCCCCTACCGGCCATTGGACAACCGATGCAGCCAACACGCTTCTGCCCTTCGCAATACAATGGATTGATAGGAAGGTTCTCGCTGTGCGTGTAGTCCCACACATCATCGCCAGACCAGTCCACAATTGGATTGACGGTCATCTTGCCCTTGAGGTTGCAGGTCTCGAACAGTTGTCGTTTTTCATCGTTGTCGCCCATCATCGTAATTCTTTTTTCTTTGTTACGATGGTTAAACTCCATAATCCCACGATTGTTTTTTCTCGATGTCGACTCAGCCCAACGAACGCCAGTTGCAATAAAGCGATTTTTACCAGATGTTTCCTTCAACACAGAACAACAGTAACGCATAAGCCTCGTTGGTGGAACCATGATTTGCGGAATCAGCGTCCACATGGACACGGGCTTGTCCTTGTATCGTGGCATAACGATGGAGCATTTGATCCCACGCTTTTCCATCGCCTTGAACTGCTCACGGATGAAATAGACCGTCTCCGGCGCATCTGCGGTAGTATGGCTATTGACCACCTCAAAGTTGATTCCTGCGCGTTCAGCCAGCGCCACGAGCACCTGTGAATCCTTGCCGCCAGAGTATGTGACCATGAGCGGTTTCTTGTACCGATGCTCGGATAGCCGTGCAGCGTCCTGCAACCGTGAGATAGCAAGCTGTTCCTTGTCCATCAGCTCCACCTTTCTCTCAGCTCTTTTTCGACCTGCTCTGACTTTGCGGTGATGTAATCTGCAAACTCGTCAGGGGTCATGTCCTCTTCTTTGAACTTGCCGACCATCTCCCAATACCTGTCACCAATACGGATGATTTTCTGCACCTGTTCATCGGTCAGGTCTGCATCGCACCGAAGGTTCTGAATCAGTGCGCCCCATGTGGCGGCGATGCCATCCAGAGCCATGCGAAAGCCGTACAACTGGTTCTGCCGTGCGATTTTGCGGAGGTTGGTCGGCTTGACCTGTTTGCCGCACAGGGGGCAGTTTCCAAATTTATTCATCTGACTGCTCCTTTGCTTCAAGGCAAGAGAGCCAACGCTTGTATTTAGCAGTCTCAATTTCGCCCTCTGCGTTCCAAAATTCGCTTTCGGAATCGAGGTCATCTCCAAACCAAGCATCGCATAAAGCATCGACTGCGTTACTTATGTCCGCAAATTCTTCCATCAGATTTGCTCCGCACTCCGCAACGCTTTTTGGTGTCGGGTTCGTGCCATCCAGCGCACGGCGTAGCTCCAATGCAGCCTGTGCCAGTTTGGACGATTTTTCTGCCAACTGCGCCAAGATTTCGGTCTTGGGCAGAATTTCTGAAATTTTCTTACTCACTTCTGTTCTCCTTTCAGCCAGTCGTTGAGTGCAGCCATGCAAGAGGGGCAAAGAACGAACGACCTGTCTGGCGAACATTCATAGCCGCGTTTTTTTATTTTCACTTTTCGGATTCCGTTTACTTCGTCGTGCCACGAAAAACACTCTCCGCAGCGGTCGCAAATCTCAACCTCAATTTCCATGTTTTCAACCTCCCATTAGCGGGTCTGCGCATTCCCAACGGTAATCATCAAATCGAATTTCACGGTTGATGGTTGTTTTACCTTCAATGACTTCCATCTCCTGATTTACGCATCCACTGCTTTCAAATCCATAGAATCTGAAATCCAATCTATACTTTTTAGACATTTCTTCGTATGGCTCAGGTCCCATCGACCATGCAGCCATTACAGGAAGAACAAGAATTGCGTTGTCGCCATCAGCAATCTGTTCAGTGCAAAACTTTTCAACGAAGTTCTTCGTAGTACCCTCAATGTAAGCGGTGTCTTTCACGTTGATGTAGAACGTCTCATCATCGTAAGAAAGCAATGCTCCATCATGGATTTTGTTGTAGACCCACTCTCCATTCGGAAACTTGTTTTTGTCGAAATAGGGGCGGGCATAAACAGTCACGCAATCCGTAAACCAGCGCACGATGTTTTCGGGATTTCCACGGACTTTGAGTTTTCCTTCACACCAATTTGGCATTCTCTTTCTCCAATCTCTTTAGTAGCCCATCCACGTCATACCGCCAATGGACACGCAGCCTTTTTGCTTTGACCTCTATCCCCTCTTGTTCTGCCCACTGCCAAGGGATGCTCTTGCGGCTCTCGTTGTAACGGAACGCCAGAACTTTATTGGCAGGGATTGCAAAGGTGCGGCTGACCGCCCGGTAATTTACTATCACATGGGCGGTCTGACCGCTGTATCCCATTGCATTCACCATATCAGTGATGTGCTTTTCCTTGCGGTATTTGTACTTTGCCTTGTCGTACTTGCCGAACACCTTTTCCAGAGGAATAGAGGGCGTTTCAATGGTTTTCAGCTCAAACAGGTGGTTCATCGGGTATCGGTACACAAGGAAGTCGCAGATGTTGTCGATTGAGAAGGATAGGTTCTCGTTACCGCCATAGTAGGTGGCAGCACTGTCTTTCAGGCGGTAGCACCACGCATCGGATGGGACGGATGCTTTGAAGTCTGCTTCAAACTGCTTTCCGGTGTTCATACGTTGTCCTCGATTTTTTTGGCTTCTCTGATACGCAGTCGGGCAAGTTCGCTATTTGCATAGCGCAGTTGCCAACTACCAAACCAGCCTTTGTGAACAAGTTTTCCGGCGCAGTAAACAAACTCCTGCTTCATCAAGTCATCAAGTGAAATGATGTAACTGCCCGGCTTATACTTTCTTTTATTCATCCTCGTTCACCTCTAAATTCACTTCCGAGAAACCGTTTCTTGCCTTTTTCTCGGTGCTTGTCCTCATAATCACGGTGGTACACGCTCTGGCTGTGGTTCAGCTCATACACGAATGCCTTGCTCTCCTCGAAGTCTTTCTTCTCTGCCTTGTACTTCTCACAGGTGTCGTGGCAGGCTTGGTGGCGCGATGTGCAGTTGAGGCAACAAGTAATCATCTTTTTAAGCGCCCGTCCAGCCAGATAGCGCAGCTCTTATATAAGGTAGGCGGTTCGCCTTTTGTCCCGGTAGCGTAACCGTTAGTTAAAAGGGAGATCAGAACTGTCGTCAATCACAGAGAAGTCGTCTGCGTTGCCCTGAGAGTAGTTCTGTGGTGCATCCTGCGACCGATCGGCGGGTTTGCTGTCAGACTTGCCACCGCAGAAGTCAACCTTGTTCGCCATGATTTCCGTTGCGGCGCGGTTGTTCCCCTGCTTGTCAATATACTTTCGGGTCTGGATGCTGCCAGTCACCAAAATCAGACTGCCCTTCTGGAACCACTTGGAAACGAACAGCGCTGTATTACCAAATGTGGTGCAGTTGAAGAAATCGGTTTCCTTCTGACCGCCACTCTGGCGGTCGCAAGCAATGCTGAACGTGCAAACATCCTTTCCAGATTTCGTGACCTTAGCTTCGGGCGTATGAACCAGACGACCCTGAATTGCGATAGAGTTTAGCATTATTTAGCCCTCCTTCGGCTGTTTCTGAGCGCAGTCCCAACACAGGACGCGCCCAAAGCGTTTCTTTGTGCTTCTTGCAGTTTCCAGCGGAGTGACGGTGCGGTTGTTGTACTGGATAGGCTGCAACTGCTTTCCGCAGCAAGCGCATGGGGGGATGGTTTCCGCTTCCGTTTGCTTCTGCGCAGGCTTGTTTGCCCTGCTTGCGGTCTGCTTCTGGTACTCATCCGTGTCAGCGTCTTTTGTATCGTCAATGCAGAACAGACCGTTCAGAGCGTACTTTCTAGCGTAGCTGCTTGCAGTGCCGGTAATCTGTGAATCGTCCATGCCCTTCTTAAATTCAGGCTCACGAGCGTATGCAGTCACCGTATAGGTGGCTCCATCCTGCGATTCAACCGTTGCAGTGGCTTCGATATAATGCCAGCTATCAACGATAACAGGCTTGTCAGAAAGCCGTAGCACAAGGCTATGCGCTTTCAAGATGGGCTTGACCGCTTCGAGAATGTCCTCGCACGAGCGGTACTTGTATCCACCGAACTTGTTCATCTGCCCCTTCGGGGCTTTCAACTCTGATTGAACAGCCATCAAAGCTTCATGGATTTTGCTGTTGTCCATCAGTTGTTCTCCTTCCTCGCTTCTTTTCTCGCTTTACGGCAAGCCGGGCAGCGCTTGGGCAGTGCCATGTTATGCGATTCGAAGAAAATGCGTTCTGAACGAGTAATCTCGAACACTTTGCCGCAGTCACGGCACGTTTTCTTGATGCTTGTGTTCTCGTCCCACAAAGCCCTTCTTGCGGCATCTTTAACAGCAAACAATTCCTTAATGCTGTCATAAGGGTTCCTAACAAGCGTATGCTGCGGTGCATGACCGTTCTTGCGAAGCGTTTCCTCCAAGTTGTTCTTTTTGCAACTTGCGCAAAGAGTTTCGGTGCTGTTTGGGAACACTGAAAAAGGCTTATTGCACTTTTCACAGTGCTTAATTTCTTTCTTGCATTTACTCATTTTCTTTCCTTTCTTCGGCTTCATTATCCTTACTTTGGCTTAATACGGCTGTACAAAATCAGCCAGCCATCAGTTTTGCCAGCTGCACACGGAGGTCTTTCAACTCCGCTTCCCTGTCCTCGATTTCAGACTGCAAGTCATCAATCTCAGCCAGACGGTCAGCTTCTTTGGCTTCTGCCATCTGCTCGTTGGTCATAAAGTACACACCGTCCTCCGGCTCGGTCACGCCGCCGAATCTGTCAAGGTTAATCATCTTTTGGTCTCCCTCTCTTACGTTCCTCTTTGATTTGCAACGCACTGTACCACTGGTCTCTGTCGATTTCGATGGTAGACCACCGGTGGTTACAGGCAATGCACTTCTTGCGGCGAACAATGCTGTCATGGTCTGACCGGCTGTCAATCGTTGTAATGTTGTCGCTACCGCACACTGGGCATTTCACCGTACATCCCTCCACTTGTTAGTATGAGCGGGAATGCGGTTCAGCTTCCCCATCCGTTCGTTATCTTCATGCTCTTTTTCCGCGTTCACTCCAAGCGCGCACAAAACCAGAGCGGTAGCTAGTAACATCAGTGAAACAAATGCCCATCCAAGCATCTGTACTGTAGTCTCGCAGCCATTTATTGTATCGCCACAGCTAACGGCTACGATTGCGGCGACAATACCAAGTATGGTAAGCACGTTTCCTTTTACGGTTTTCATTTTGTTCCTTCTTTCAGCATGATATCGAATAAAAATGGTTTGCTTGCATCAATCACGACTATTGCATTTAGCACTTTTGCTATTTTTGCAAGCGTATCAGCTTTAACGCCCGTCTTGTACGGTGCTTTATTCGGACTTGTAATGTTGTATATCGTTGGGGCTGACACTCCGCTTCTGCGGATAAGCTCAGACGCCTTCATATCGCGTTCTTCAAGAGCGGCTTCCAGTGTCATGCCTTTTCCTCTGTGTTCTTTGGTTCTCTGCGTCTGAAAATCCAACCGGTTGTCATCAAAGCGCCAGCACCTATGATGTACCATGTCGCCTTAGCTCCGACTAAAAGCTCGATGTGATGCACCAGCCAGAAGTTCAGCAGAAACACTGCGAGAATAAACGCTAAGACAATGCCCCAGATCAGGGCGATTTCCACGAATACTTTCATCTTTATCCTTTCTTCGAATGCGTTCAAGCCGTTCCTTTTCACGGCTGTGCCAGCGGATTTCCCGCTGACCGTAGTATTTACCATTCATAAGTCAGTTCCCCTGTTGCAAGCATCCTTGACACCTCACCGTAATGCTTGCCCATTTTATCAGCGAGCGCTTGAACTTGCCCTACGGACGGAATCTTTTTTTCTTCCAATGCTTTCTTATTCAGATTTCGCTCTTTTCGCATTTTTTGATGTTCTGCAATGTTTGCAAAAGCAGCGTCTCTTGCACATTCTTTATGATACTTTTGAGCCGCAGACGTTTTAATCATTGGCTCTCCGCACCATTGACAAGTGGTTTTTACTGGTACAAATCCATGACTTTCGTTCAATGCTTTTCGTCTTGCTTTCTTTCGCTCCAGTGAAACTTCTCTTTTGCAATCTGAGCAATATTTTCTGTTCGCGGGAGCTAGCCCAAGAAAAGCTCCACAGCGCTCACAATATTTAATCTCCACGCTGCTCTCCTGCTTTCTTCTTGGCTTCCCGATTGTGGCGTTCAAAGCACTGGTTCAGCATCTTTTCCATCCACAGCACCTTGTTGGCATCGTTTCTGGATACGCCAGCAGCCATCGCAAGCTTCAGTCTGCGCTTGCGGCTTTGCGCTTTACAGAATTTCACCAGCATTCACCAGCCTTTTTGGTGATGAAAGCAGGCACATCCCTGCCGGTAGTTCGACACAGGCAGACACACTTGGCAACCCAAGTATCAAAAGAAGCAGAAGGGATGCAGCACGTTGCATTTCGCTTAAAGCTTTCATTATCCGGTTTACTAAGCCAAACAGAAACCGCCTTGTAGTTATACGCTTCCGTGACTCTGCACCATTCGATGCTATACTCATCCAAACACAGTCGGTTCATAATACGCATCGCCATAAGCTTTGCTTCGATGAGCTCTGCTTCTGTCCACTTGAGCTTGTCTGCTTCATAGACCTTGACCGCCTCGTCAATGGCGTGGTGCGCTTCTTCCGGGTATTCAAGGTCTACCTTTAAAGTGATAATCTGTTCCATGTTCAGCCCTCCGCTTTCTTGTTCTTCTTCGTCTTTAAGAAGAGATTAACGAAATAGACCTGACCGATGCCAGTCACCTTTGTGGTGGTGTTCACACTGGTATGTCCGTCCGAGTGGCAGATGACCGTTTCCTTGATGGTGAACAGCTTCATCTCCATGCTGCGCTGCGTTGGCTTGTTCCAATCAGCACCCTTGCGCTTGATGAGATAACCATTCTCACGCATCCAGGCATACAACCGTTTCTCGCCGATTTCGATGCCGTTCTGCTTGAGCATTTTAGCCAGCTCACCGACCAGGATACTGTTTTGACTGGTGCTTACTGCATCGCTGAAAATCTCTTTTGGCTTCATCCGTTCCGTGTCGGCTGTCAGAAGTTCAATCCTCTTGTCCTTCTCCTCCAGCTCTTCGTGCGCTGCGATCAGCGCAGTTGCAAGGAGCTGCGAGCGGGTAAGCTGCGGCTGGTCAGTCAACTTCTTCTCCATCTCGTTGAACGCTGCAATGTACTTCAGCTTCCACTCAAGAGCAGCCTTTCCGTTAAAGCCCATAGCCAGCAGGGTGAAACCGTCACGGTTCATCAGGTAAGCCCTCTGTTCCCTGCCGTAGCTGTCCGGCACGGTGGTTTCAAAGAACATCTCCCCAAAATTGGGGACATCTTTTTTTATTGCGTCAATGTCACGCATAACGTGGTCGTGACGTTTTTCGAAGTTGTCTGCAATCTGGCGACTAGATGCTACCGGCTCGCCGCTTTGCATAGATAAGACAATGTCGCTCATTTTCCACCTCTTTCATTCAACAGCTCTTCCAGAGCTTCTCTCACCTTAGCTTCCGCATTTTTAGGCTCACGCTTACCGTTTAGGATTTTCCCCAAGTATTCCGGTGCGCATCCCATTTTTGCAGCAAGCTCTCTGATTTCGATATTGTGAACATGAAGCGTTCCTACAACATCGCCTGTCCACTTAGGAAGCAAATTTTTTCTCCTTTCTTGTTCTAATACTTGAACTTTTTGAAAGAATGTGATAATATTATGGTGTCAAGCAAAAACATTATCGAACGTTCTTCTATTTGTTCAAAGCTTTTAATTTGTTCTACCGATTGAACTCGGTATCTTTATTAAAGCACAAGTAGTAGAACTTTTCAAGTGTTTTTGTTCAGGTGGTAGAACTTTGTCATCTTGTACAAGCACCGGAGGTAAGTTTTGTGTTTTTTGACAATTTCGTAAAACTATGCGATGAAAAGGGAGTAAAGCCATCTCGTGCTTTAACCAATGCTGGTGTCCCAAAATCCGCTTATAGTTATTGGAGAACAGAAGCTAGTTTCGGAAACGATGCAAAGCCGACCAATCAGAATGCAGTTAAGTTGGCGCAGTACTTTGGCGTTACTGTAGACTACCTTCTCACTGGCGAGAAAAAAGAAGGCTCACAAGCGGACAACGCTAGTGAGCAAAGTGTCATTGATTATCTCAGGAACCGCTTCTCAACCATGAGTGAAGAGAACAAGTCAGCAGAAGCAAGCGACATCCTGCGTTTCCTGAGTGAGGAAATTCAGAAGCAGAATAAGTGATTTAAGCTCCGTGCTTAAAAAAGAACCCCTCTAAGCCGAGCAGCCTAGAGGGGTTTCGTCATTTGTTCTGTATGTACACCCACAGTTTTTCTTCCAGCTCCGGATGTTCTTTCAGGATTTGTTCAAGTTCTTGGAAAAATTCTTGTTCGCTCATTGCAGCATATCCTCCCGATCAGTAAACACGAATGTTCATTTGATACGATTATACATCTTTTAGTTGTACAGTCAATATAATTTAAACAACTTCGTAAAAATCGAACGTTTTCTTCACATCCGTTACTTTGCATCGGGGAAGCCAAAAATTGCAATGACAATGATTAAGAGCCACATTAAGTTTAAGTTACCCTTTGCTTTGTAACATTCCGTTGAGCATGGAACGAAAGGGGTTATCAGGTAAATCGTCCAACACATCTGCTTTGACGAGAGCGTTTGTGCTGATGCTGTGCGAAACGTTGTTTAGCTGCACAATGGCATCGTCCAAGTCTTTTACGGTTGCTCCACGCCGTTCCATTGACTGGAGGGAATTTTTTACTTCTTCAAGAACGACAGGGTTCTCGGCTTTATAGAATCCATTTGTAAAGTCCATCTTTCCTCCAATCACAGCTCTACGAGCTGTCCGTCAATGCGTTCGATGTTATCTCCCGGGTCGCGTCCATCATCTAAGGCGGCTACGGCACGTTCCAAGATGCCTTTTGCTTCGAGATAAGCATCTTTATCAGCTTCGTACCCAGAAAGGCTCAGGACAAGCTCCAGCGTCCGTCTGCGAGCGTATGGAATAATCAGAGCATCTACAGTTCGTTTCATTAGCTTTCCTCCCACGGTTCAGGTGTGTGCGGCTTCCCATCGGGAACGCTGGCGGGCATTCCGTCGATGATCGGCATACGTTCATGGTTCCAGATTACAGTTTCTTTCATTTTTGTTCCCTTCCTCTTTGGAATTTTTTGACAATACAGTTATAACATAGGCTGCTGTTGGTTCTCCATAGCAGCTTTTTCCATTTTTTGGCTTGTCGAATCCGGCAGTTTTGTCGGATTTTGTTGAAAGGGTGAGAATTTATGGATGAGTATTTAGTAAGAACAGCCAAAGCATTAGAGATGGCTCGAATGCGTTCCGGCTTGAGCCAGCAGAAGTTGGCAACACGGATGGGCGTGAATCGTGGCACAATAGCAAATTGGGAGCAAGGTCTGGCAGCCATCTCCCTGCCGATGGCTATGCGCTGGTTCACCTGCTGCGGCGTATCGGCGGCTCGATACATAGACGTTTGCATTCATCCGGGACTACTTGAACACCTTGAGGACGACCTTTCCGATCTGGAGAAACGGCGGATTCTCATAGATGCTATGATGGAATGTTCATCCTATGAGATAGATGCCCTGTTATATATCCGGTACGGAGATCACGGTTCAGACCACATCGGCGTGCTGACGGAGATTCTGGCAAACCTCCACACGCCGTTGAAGGACAGGGTCGCTGTTTGCCGGATGGTGTCTGGTAGCTATGAGATGGCGCAGGCTACCGGAACAGACCCAGACCCGAACGGTACCGCCCCAAAGATGGAGATTCTCTATCAGGCGCAGGACGCTGGAACAGAAGCGGCTATGAAGTCCAACGATTCATATACCGTGAATCCAAATAACATAAGCGGTTGATTGTCGAATTATCGCAGTTTTTGAAGAACATTTTGTCCACGTTTATCCACTTTTTGTACACCTATCGGGCAAAATTGCCTTGTCATTTCGTCCCCCATAGGCTGTAAATCGACAACATTCGTGCGGAATAAACAACGATTTATCGTCAATCTATTGCCTGTGATTGGTCGGCTTGTCAATCCGTCCCCCATCGTGCAGATTAGGTATACCTTTCCATCCACTTTTTGTACACCTATCCACAATCCGTCCACGTTTAATGTGGCTAACGATGTGTGTCTTTTCTCAGGCTATGGTCTTATTTAGCAAATGCAGAGTTCAGTTATCCACAAACCGGAATGGAAAAAATAAAGAAATTGTTGAAAATTATCGTCATCGACTATTTAACGATGATATTTAACCTCTTGTTTATTTCTTGTTTAATATATAATAAGTAGACGGGGGACGAAATGACAAAGCATGGGGGACATTTTGACAAGTCACGGTGGACAAAAAGACGAGTCATGGGGGACAAAAAGACGAGTCATGGGGGACAAAAATGGTTGACACGTCCCCCAACTTGTGATATACTGTTTTCAGACCATTAAAGGAAGTGAGCAGATGCCAAAAATATCAGACAACAACCTTGTCGAGAAAAGCAAATCCCTTGTTTGGGCGAAGTTCAGGGACTACACCGCAGGAGAACTTCGGTTGTTGGAGGTTTACCTATCAAGAATAAATCCGAGAGACCCAAGCAGTAGCCGTGTAGAGTTTACTTTGGCGGAATACAGAGAGCTTCTTGGACTGAAAAGCCTTGATGCAAGAAGGATTGAGCCGCAGATCAAACACTTTCTTGGCAATACGGTGTCGATTCCGATTGACAAGGAGAAAGGAACATTTGAAAGTTTTGTTTTATTCACGAGGGCAAAACTGGACTATGTGCCCGAAACAAGGTCTTACGTTGTAGCAATCACCTGCAACCCAGACCTTCGCTCCATCTTTTTCGACATTGCTGAAAGCGGATATGTTCGATATCGTCTGCGTTACACGTCACGAATGAAGTCACAGTATAGCATCTTACTTTACTCGATTCTTCGGGACTGGTTGAATATGGACAGCAAACCGCATGAAATCAGCCTGAAGAAACTGAGAGAACAGCTCGGTGCGATGGAAGCCAGCTATGACGTTTACAAGAACCTTCGCAAGCGAGTGCTTGACGTTGCGGTGGACGAAATCAATGCTGTGTCTGACATTGTTGTGACCTACGAACCAGTCCTTGTGGCACGAAAGGCTGTGGCAGTCAAGTTTAAGCCTAAAATTAAAGCGTCTGAGACGTTGATTGAAGCACAGGCAAGCGAAGTACCGGCCGAACCTCAAAAAGCCGTCAGAAAGCCCCGCAGAAGCGGATACGAGGATTTTGACTGGTCTGTGTGTGACGAACTAGAAAAGCAGGACTGCATTGACGTGGCGAAGGTGGTTGAGAAGTGGATGAAGAAAGAGCATCCAGAAATCAAGCTGCCGAGACGCAGAGAAGTGGTTTACGAGACGGTGAAGGCTGCGTATAATGACATTTTGTCTTTGGATAGATCTCCGTTCCCGGACAGACCTGTTGGCTATCTGATTAGAAGCGTGGACAAGGCGGGCGTTGTGGACAAGTATATGCCAGCGTTCTATTCCATTGAAGCGTTGCAAAAGTAGTCAGATGTAGCACATTAAGCAGAAAGGAGAAAGTATGAGACTGATTGATGCAGACAAGTTAAGCGATTATCTTCAAAACCATTACAACGAAGTGGAAGCTCTTCACCGCCAGAATGATAGCGAGTATCTTTGTGGTATCGGGACTTGTCTTGATTCTATTGACGCGGACAGCTTTGATGTGCCTGACACGCATCCGGCGTGGATTAATGTGAAAGACGAGCTTCCAGCTATTGGCGAGCCTGTTCTTGTTTTTGACGATGCGTCAGATATGATGTTTGGATTCATGTCATCCGATGGGTATTGGTTGGAAACGGGTAGCGAACTTCCTTGCAACGTAACACATTGGATGCCTTTACCAGAACCACCGAAAAAATAAAGAAAGAGTGATAAAATGGCAAAAATCATAGCAGTCGCTAACCAGAAGGGCGGCACAGGAAAGACCACAACAAGCACCTGTTTGGCTGGTGCATTGCAGCTGCTTGGCAAGAAGGTCTTGCTGGTGGACTGCGATGCCCAGTGCAACGCAACGGACACCTACGGCGCACAGACAGAGGACGTATGCACCCTGTTTGATGTGATGACGCGGCAAGGGACAGTAGAAGAAGGAATCCAGCACTGTGAAGCCGGTGACATTCTGCCGTCCGATAACGCATTGAAGGACATTGACGAGCAGCTTGTCCGGGACATGGGAAAGAATTTCCGGCTGCGAGAAGCCCTTGAAAGCGTGTCCAAGCAGTACGATTACATTGTGCTGGATACTCCCCCACAGCTTGGGCTTGCGCTTGTGAACGCGCTGATCGCTGCCAACAGCATCATCGTTCCCATCACAGCAGACCGATACGCACTGGCTGGTTTGAGCCAACTTTCGCAGACCATTGGCGATGTTCGCAGATACTTCAATCCGACTTTGAAGATTGAAGGCCTGCTTCTGAACCAGTACAAGAGCCGTGAGAACCTCTCCAAAGAGGTTGTGGAGCAGCTTCCTGTGATTGCACAGAGCATGGGCACAACCCTACTGGACGTGAAGATTAGACCGTCTATGGGCGTTCGTAAGGCACAGGCGGAGCGGCACAGCTTGTTTAGTGGCGACACGGCAAAAAGTACCAGCGCAGAAGATTTCAAGGCATTGGCGAAGAAAATTGTAGAAGAGGATAAAAATGGAAAGCTTTGATACTATTGCAAGTGTTTTTGGACGTTGGAGCGATTATATGAGAAGAATGGATATCGAAGAATTTGAAACATACCGCCATAAAGAGCTTAGGAATAACAAAGACTTAGGCTTAAATGTCCAAACGGAGGAAGCAAAATGAAATCAACCAGCAAAAAATCCACAGGTTTGCTTGGCGGATTTAATTTTCAGCCTATTTTTTCGGAACAGCCATTAAGCCGAAGTGAGCCAAAGAAAGAAGAAGTAAGCCAAGCAAAGCCGAACGAAGCCAAACAAGTCACGATTAAGCCAAGTGAAGCCGCAGACAGCCGTACACAGCCTAGTGAAGCACAGTTAAGCAGTATTAAGCCGAAGCAAGCCAAAGACAGCAAAACGCAGCCAAACAATGCCGTAGTAAGCGAAAGTAAGCCAAAGGAGCTGAAACGGGCGAAGAAAGTTCAACATCTTATCGAACAAGGCGATGTTCCCGGTGCGCTAGCCGAAGCTGGTTTAGCAAAGAAAAAAATCCCGATGCCGGAATCGCATCAGGGCGTTGCAAGCAGCGATGGCAAGCGTTCAAAGCGCATTACCATCCTTATGAGCGAGGAAGAGCGCAAGTACATCAATCGTGAAGCCAGACGGCACGGAATGACGATTGGACAGTTTGTTTACGCTCTGGCTGTGGCAGCGGCAGAAGGAAAGATTGAGTTGGAGGATTTCTTAGATGAATGACGTGTGGATTGACATCGGGCAGAAATATGAAGCAATGGCAAATATGGGATGCAAGCCTTATGGCTTCAAGCGAGTTCCATCGAATTTTGTGTTTGACGAAGATAAGTCTGTAAAGTGGAACAAAGAACAAGCGCAAAAGAACAACGATGATTACGACAATGAAGTTAAGCGACTGAATCAAGAGAAAATGAAGCGTAGGGATGAAATCTACGCAGAGATTTATAAGACAATTCAAGAAGAAGTCGGTTTTGGGATTTCAGAAAAGAAAGCGGCAAAAATTTGGGAGTACGCTTACGATAGAGGGCATTCAGCAGGATGGTATGAAATAATCGCAAATTTGGGAGAAATTGAAGAACTTGTAAAGTTCGTATTGGATAAAAAGAACTGAGTTGGGGTATTTATTAGATGAATGATAGTGAGCGACGCCTTATTCGATTTGTTTGCGATGGCGATATGCGAAACGCGCAAAAAGCCGTTAAAATCATTTTGGATTCTATATCATCAAAAAAAGATGAGCAGTTCAAAGAAAATATGTTTCGCAAGTTGGAAAGCAAAAGAGAATTTATTGAATTGCCATACAACTTACAGAATCTTTTGATCGCAGAGGATACAGAAGAATTTTCAGAAGCAAGATTCCTTCTTAGGGACGAAGAAAAAAGTATAACGCAGAAAATCGTTGCTATTTATCGAGCATCTGAAAAATTGAACGAAATGGGCATTCCTTATTTGCCAGCATTGATGCTTTATGGGCAAAGTGGATGCGGGAAAACCATGCTGGCTAGGTATATCGCGCATAAAGCAAAACTTCCTTTTTTGAGGATTCAATTTTCAAGTCTAGTTGATTCGCACTTGGGGCAAACACAATCTAACCTTGCAAGAATTTTTGATTATGTGAGAACTGCTCCTTGCGTTCTTTGTTTTGATGAAATAGATGCGGTCGGAATGGCTCGTGGGCAAAAAGATGACGTTGGGGAAATGAACCGTGTGGTTATTGCGATTATGCAGGAAATGGACAGATTGCCAAACAACGTGATTATTATCGGAACGACAAACCGATTTGATAGGCTTGACCCTGCACTTATAAGAAGATTTCCGTTGCAATACGAATTAAAGCCGTTATGCCGTGCGGATGCAGAAATACTTTCTAAAAGGTTCTTTGAGTATGCAGGAGCGCAATATGAAAACATAGCTTATGAAGATAATGTCCCCGCATCTACAGTTATCAAAGAATGTACAGAACGAATTGTAAATCAAGTTCTGAATCAAGAAGATTTCTTGGAGGATTGACGTATGATTGTTTATAGACCTCATCGTGGCTCTTTGGAAGATGCCATGAAAGAAGTAAAAACATTTGACAACTGGTATCAGATGACACATTATATTGCAAATAATTGGAATTTGGCGATTGGCAAGAAAGTGATAGACCCTGATGATATTGTTATGGACGATAAGCCGGTCAATGATGACCGTGTTGGTTGGAAAGACGTTTACATGGTTTTGGCAACTCGTATTGGGAACGACAATTTTATGGAGAAATACGGAAACCCGCAGTGTATCGGGTATTGCACTTACGATGTCTCAAGTGTCAAAAAACACTTAACACCGAAAGAAGTAGGGGACGAAAACTTCTATTGGGTAAAAATCCAATACGACGATGACGAAAAATGCAGGCACTTCCAAGCTCCGTTCGTGTTGTTTGCGAATGACAAGGATGAAGCAAAAGCTAAAATCGAGCGAGAAGTTCCCGGCAAATTCTCCATCGTTGGCATAGTTGAGCTTGATAAGAGCCTTGTATTTCATCCGCAAGACCTATTTGACATAAAAGCCGAATCCGTACTTTGGGAATAAGGAAAACGCTAGAGGATAGAACAGGCAGCTATCGCCCATCGTTAGGAGATGCCGGAACCGTCACCCCGCCTAGCTTTTCCAATAGCAAACCCCTGTGTAGCCATTAAAAACTACACAGGGGTTCTGTTTTACTTATCAGCAATGCAATCCCAGTAGAGATATGCCTTGCCATCCACAGCATCGCTGTCCTCAAGGAACGCCTTTGCCATGTCAGCGTAGAAGCCCGGAGTGTCAACGGACTGACGCTTTGCAACCTGACAATAATCCGAGTACATCATGTTCATGACTGCCCAGAAATCGTTCGGGTCACAGGTGATATTGCGCTGTTTGGCAACGTCCTGAGTCTGTTCCAGCGTCCAGTGACAGCCCTTCGTGCCGTCAGCATTCACCATGCTGTCGCACCATTCCTCTGCTTCATCGTGGGTGAGGTGCTGGCGTGGCATCCTGATCGAGCGGCTATCCGCACCGCCACGTTCGTACTGCCCAGACCGCTTGTCCCAGTCTCCGTTCTGTGAGAAGCCGATTTGCGGCATTCTGCGCCCATTCTCTACGTCAGGATAGCGGGGGATAGGATAGGGGTCGATGTAGCGGTTCTCCTCCTGCGGATAGTAAGGATGGCGGTCATTGCCGTCTTCCAGCTTACGCAGACGGCGTTCCAGCTCACGCTCCCTGCGGTCACGCTCTTCCTCAAGGCGGTCACGTTCCGGCTCACGGTCTTTGTCGTGGTCACGGAGCATCATCATGCGGCGAAAATTAGTCTTGCCCATAATCTATACCTCCTCAAGAAATGGACGCAGGCGCACCGGCGTGGGAACGGCAGAAGCAGCCAAGATACTTAAACGTGCCGGTGCCGGTGGCAGACGTTGCCACACGGGTAGCGTAGCGGGTTCGAGTGTGGATGGTCTCGGCGGTTGCCTGAGCGCAGTTGCAGTCGGTCAGAGGGTATGCGGTCGTGCCTGCCCCTATGGTAATAACCACAGGGGCGTTGATGGTAGTCGTGTCCGGTATGCTCTGGGCGACCACGATGCAATACTTCTCTCCGTTCTGGTATGCGCCAGCAGGGATGTTGATGGTCAGCGTATCATTGGCAAAAGTCACCGACTGGCTCAAGACCAGATGGGGGCAGAGTTTGCAGCTTGTTTTGCAAGCCATAATGTTTTCCTCCTAAAAAATCAGGGGCAGAGGTGTCTTACCCCTGCCCCGATGGTTCACCCGGTGTTATCGGGGAGTGTGTTGGTTAGCAGCAGCCGCAGCAGTTCACGCCCACGTTGGGGTTTGCCACCTGATAAGCGGGAATCGGACGAGGATTGACCCGATTCAGGATGGTATCAGTCTGCTGGGACATCACGGTGGTCAGAAGCGCATTCTGCCGATCCTGAGAAGCGGCGAACTTCAGGTTCTGGTTCTCAGCGGTCAGAGTGGCAATCTTATCCTGCGTGAAGTAGTCCATCATGCTGCGGAAGTTGGCGTTGCAGTTGTCCACGATGGCGCGGGCGTTATCTGCGATAGCCTGACGGGTAGCGCAGTCCTCCGTTGCGATGGTGTACTTCAGGTCGCCGATCAGCTGCTTGTTCTCGCAGCAGCAAGATGCCAGCTGCGTGGCAAGTGCGGTCTGACCCGCCTGCCGTGCGTTGCCTTCCTGCATGATAGCAAGGCTGATGGCATTGTCGCCGTTGGACACGCTGCGTTCCAGACCGTTCACCAGCTGTGCGTTCTGGTAGCCAAGCTGACAGATAGCACTGTTCACGCCAGCAAAGCCGTTCGCAATGTTGGCGTTGATGCCATTGATCTGTGCCAGCTGGTCATAGCCCAGAGAGCAGATACCGCTCTGGATGCCCGCCAGAGAGCGGGAGGTATCCTGCTGGTAGAAACCCTCAGACAGAGCCGCGCGGGTGTCGTTACCGCCCTGCCCGGTTGCGCCAGTGCCGACCAGATAGGGGATGTAGCTCGCCATACCGTTGTCGCTGCCGTTGCGCCCGTTGCCGTAGTTGCCCCAGCCGAAGATGATAGCGAGGATAATAACAGCCCAAAGACCCTCGTTGCCGAAGAATCCGCCGTTGTTATTGCCGCCGTCCTGCCCAGCCAGATAGCCAGTTGCAAAATCGTCCATAACAAAACTCCTTTCAGTTTTGCGTATGCTATCCCACCGCCGTATGCGATGGGCGAAGCCAAACAAATGCGGTTTTTGTCAAGTCCGCAAAACTGAGAAGCGTTTCGCTTAGAGAGATGCTTATTTTAGGGTTGTTAAGTCAGCTCGGAGGGTTGTCTTTTTTATCTTTTGAGTCATCCCAATTTTTGCTGGCAGCACCGAAAATGAAGCCAAGCATTAAAGGAACCCATATTTTGTCATCGCCACACAGATTGTTGATGTCAAAATCTTTTTCGGAATGGCTGTTTTCAAAATCATCCATTGCAAAGTCTCCTCACTTCGGAAGCGTCAAATTCAGGACGCTTGCCAGCTGGTTCAGGTCGATGCCACGCTCTTTGGCCAGGTTCTGCGCCATCGTTCGGAGCTGTGCTTCGTTCTTGCCCTGAATCAGGTTCAGCCCCTGCATGATGGGTGCGCTCTGCCCACCCAACTGCTGGATAAGCCCCATCGGGTTCTGCCCGGCACGAGCCAGATTTGCAAGCTGCATGATGGGGCTGTGAGTAATCATATCAAATGGAGAGGGCATTTTTATTCTCCTTTCTTTGCTGCGGTAGCGGGCTTAGAAAAGCTCTTCTGCCACTTTTCCAGCTCATCCAGCCGATGCACAAGGGCGTTGTACTGCTCAATAGGCACATACTGCTGTGTCGGTGCAGCGGTCTGCTGTGCCTGTTGTGCTTGCATCTGCCGCCATGCTTCCGGGCTGTAAAACTCTAACACGTCAGATTCACAAGTGTTTGGATTCAAACGTTTGCAGTAGATGACGCCACTACGCAAATCCGGGCAATACGTCCATCTTCCGTACAGATCAGACGGTATCGCCAGAAATTCTTCCCTGCTGGAAACAGGTCTGCCAAGCAACCAGCCGCCGTCCTGTGCCGACTGCTGAACAGGCTGCTGCCCATTCATCGGCTGCGGACGCTGCGGTTGTGCCTGTTGCATCTGCGTATTTGGCAGGGGAGTGGCGAGCCCAACTGTACCCATGCCGCCGTAAGGATTGACAGGCTGCTGCGGAACGTAGGGCGCTCCGGGTGTCGGGTAATAGCTCATAATACATCCCTCCTTGTGCTCCCAGTGTACCGCATCGGCAAGAAGTGAAGGACAACAAAGGTACAACGAAGGACAAAAAAGAAAAGCGCTCACACGGAAAAATCCGCATGAGCGCTTGAAGATTCACCTATAAAGCAAAAAATCCCCCACTTTGCCTACAAAGTACCTCGCGTGGAACGCAGGGCTTCGGCAAAGCAGGGGATCTCAGATATCCACCCTAATGCGCTTCTTCGAGAGGCCGGGTGGATTTGTTGAAATAATTATACCACAATCCGTGCAAAAAGAAAAGCGGCAGACCCGAAAGCCTGCCGCTTCAATGCGTTTTCGTGAAAAATCACACCCAATTAAGATTATGATATCACACATCCAGCATTTTATCAATAATTTTTAGCCTATTGCCGATCGATGTCCGACAATACGGCACACGCGCTGCAATATCAACTTGGCATAGCTGGTCAACGTACCGCAACCGGGCGATTTTCCGGTCATACCTCCCAAGCGGCGCACGTTTTATCACAGCTTTTATCTGTTCTGCATTAAGCCCTTGCAACGCTGGCGGAAAGACTATGCGAGCCGCCGCCACAGGTAGCACCGAGCCAGAAAGGTTGCGGCAGCTGTCCGGCGTTGCGCACCATAGTGCCAAGCACGGAGAAGCGGTGACAAAACGTCACCATTTCGTTGGCATTGCCGAGATGGTATGTTTTCGTGAGGTCACGAAAACGTGCGCAGACCATTTTCGTGATGTCACGAAATTGCTCTTGTGCGGCGTACATTTTGTTGGTGTCAACAAAATGCTCGTATGTAGTGCTTGCCATGATATCACTCCTTATTGTGAACAATGAGATAACGAATTGCGGAAATTTTGACGATAACGCTATCGTCCGGGTCGTTTTGTTGCACACCGCTGAACGCAACGTATTCGCCATTTATCCACAAAATATTTCCTTCCAACCGCATGAGCCATTTTCCGCTGCCATCGAAATCAGCGGCATGATTATCCAAGTCGATTTCGAGGTAAAAACCATCGTTCTGTTTTGCAAAGTATTTTTGCAGAACAGAAGTGATTTCTTCCGTACTCATGTTTTCGGAATCAGCAATGACTTCGATGTAGTGATAATGAAACATTTTTTGTCTCCTTACTTCGTGATTTCCTCAGCGTTCGCCTTGTCATCAGCATCCAGCGCATCGTAGTACGCCTGCGCAAGGGCTTCCACCTCTGCGATGTCGTCCTCCGTCAGCAGGCCACTGTCCAGATGGGTGTACGCCTTGTCCAGCCAGTATGCCACGTCACGTCCTGCGGCGATTTCCCGCTTGATGGAACGCAGGGTCAGGTCATGGCGAGCTTTGCTTCTGATTGCCATATGTATGTACCTCCTTTATGTCATGGATGCCACGGCGTCCTCAAGGTCAGTGATGCGTTTGATGGGGTCTGCTCTGCCGGTCACCGTCACGCTGTCTGCGTCGGTCAGCAGGGTGTTCACGCCGCTCAGAGCAGAGATGGGCTGTGCGCCTGTCACAGTGAAGGGCACAGGCTCTGCCAGCTTGTACGCAATTTGCACCGGGGTTCCGGCGGCGTACTGGGCGGCAAGGTGAGCTTTCCATGCATCAGCATCATCCGGGATTGTGTCGCCCCAGCGTACACGGATAGCACCCCACACAATAGCACATCCCTGCGCGGTATTGGTGTTAGCGATATCTGCATGAGGATAGTGGCTGCAAATCTCGTTGCCTTTCTGCGGCGCTGCATTGACAGCGTTCGGAATTTTTGACGATACATAGTACCAGTCGGTTTTATTGTCCAAAAACTTGCCCGATACCATCCATTTTTCCGTCCCGTCTAGCGTCAGCAGCTTCCGCGTCTCCTGCCCCTCACTGCTCACTGTGTCCACCGTGCCGCCGTAGATGGTGCGGGGCAGTGTAAGGGTGGCTGTTTGGCCGGTGTAAGGGGCGTAGGTTGTTGCAGTCGTGCCTTTCTCTATCTGCGGTTTTGCCGAAACATTATCCAGTATGCCAGAGGTGTCAAAAAACAAGGAGGCATTTTGTATGTCAGTCTCTACCGTAAATGTACACGGCTGCCCAACCTGTTGTGCAGCAACTGTAGTATCGCCTACATCCCTATTGAGAATTGACATACGGAAATACGGCATTGCGCTAATCGTGTATGTGCCCGCAGGAAGCGAAAAATAATCAGAGTTGTAGTATGACGTCCCATTTGCCGTTCCGTTTGCCGTTACAGTGCCATCGGAGGTTATTGTCCACGTTAATCCGTTGTTCAAGGTTTTTTCTGGCATCCATGCAGGATTAAACAGGTTTTCCCCGCACCTTGTCACTGTGACGCTGTCACGTCCCTTGATGGGACGAATGTTTTCGGGGCTGGGTGTCCCACTGCCTTCCTGCGTCGGCTCCCAGCTCACCTTACAGCCCAGCGGATATCCCGCCACCGGGTAGAACTGCGCCGGGTTCCCGGTCTCAGAAATGGGCGGGCAGAGCACATCCACGATGTGCTTGCTGCTCCATGGGGCAGAGTCGGTCACGGTAGTGTCATCAATTTGTGGAGCATCTTTGCCGTCTTTGCCATTCAAGACATCAATTGTTTTGGTACCGTCTTTGTCAGTGATGCTAACACGATGGCCATTTTCGATGTCAGTTACAGTTACGACTGGGGATTTTCCGTCATTGCCGGGCTCGCCTTTGAACTCACCGCTTGCGATGCCGTTCTTCAGCTCTTGCAGACTGCCAGCGGCTTCCTGAGCGCTTTTGTCTGCACTGCCCGCACTGGTGGTGGCTTCATTAGCAGCGGTCTGTGCGTCTTTGGTGGCTTTCAGAGCATCCTCTTTGGCGGTAATGGTGTCAGAAAGGGCATTCCCAGCCTTTTGGGCAGATGCCCCGGCCTGCTGTGCTGCCGTCTGTGCATCGGTCTTGGCCTGCTCTGCGGCGGTGGCGTCAGTGTGCACGGCATCCACCAGCTGCTGCCATGCAGGGGTGCCCGGTTCCGGCGTGGTGCCGTCCTCTGTGCCGCTGTTGGCGCTGACACGATACCGCAGGTCTGCGCTGGTAACGGTCTTTGTGCCGTCGCTGCCCTCAAAGGTGAGGCACCCGCTTCCGGGCTGTGAGGTCACGCTGGCGGGCACGGCCACATAGCCGTCCGCCACCAGCGAGGATGCCGGGTCTTTGCCGTCTGGCACGTGCCAAAAGGCCCGGATAGTCAGCCCTTCCCACTCGCCGGTTGCACTGACGGCAAGGCGGTATACGCCCCGGTTCTTGGTGTAACCAAAGCGCACCATCTGCTCATAACCGGGCACTTTGACGACGCCATTGGATGCAAGAGATACGCTCTGCTCAATCATGCTTTACTCCTTGTTGATAGTAGGTTTCTTTTCTGCCAATGCCTTTTTCATCATGCTGACGGCCTTTTCAATCACGCTGTCCAGCACTTCATCGGTGATGAAAGGCTTCAGCCAGTCCGGCAGAGCGCCGCGCAGCGCGGCAAAGACCTGTGCCTTTTTCTTTGCGCCCTGACCGCTGCCCATGATGCTGTCCTCGGCGATGGTCACGAGTTCCAGCGCCCAGTCCTTGACGTACTGCTTGTAACCCAGCCGGATGGCACCTACGGCCAGCGCGGCAAAGCCGATGAGCATTAGTACCAGTGCGATGGGTGCGGGGATAAAGTTAAACATTGCTTCCATGATTTGTTACTCCTTTCAGTAGGTAGTTGTTAATATCGGATTTGCTTTTTTGCATACCTTCGCGGTTGTTGCCGGACAGCTGCGAATCCAAAAGATTTTGCACGCCAACAAGGACGAGACGCATCTCTTCATCAAGGCCGTCAAAGCGGCGCAGGTCTCTTGCAAGGGCCTGTGCGTGCTGAAGCTGTCCCTGTTCCAGCACGCCAAGTCTTTTTTCGAGCGTATCCATTCGCTTGTTCTGCGCATCGTCGGGGGCCTGCGCCTTCTTGATGTACTTATGGATGATTTCCAGCACCTTGTCGATGGTGATGGCCGCAGCGCACAGGCTACCCAAGATGCCAAGCACCCACAGGAGAGCTTCTTTTTCGGTCATTTACCCTCCCGGAGACGGGTCAGACCCTTCTTGCTGATGATGCCCGCATAGTCCTTGTATGCGTGGGACATGTCCACGTTGGTGGTCACACCGGGTACACGGGCCTTGCTGGTGTACTGCCACATGCCAAAAGACCAGCTGGGTGCGGGCTTCTTCGTGCGGTAGGCAGCCAGCCACACGTCGTAGGGCTTCAGCGCCGCGCCGCCCATGTACAGGAAGGTGCTGCCGAACCACAGGCCGGTGTAAAGCAGAGCGTACACGCCCCAGCTTTCCACCGTGCTCAGCATGTAGGCCGTCAGGTCGGTCAGCGCGGCCTTGCCAAGCGGCTTCTGCACTTCGTCCTCGATGTCCACGGCCACCGGCAGCTCAAAGCTCCGGCCGGTGAGCAGCTTCTTGAAGTACGCCAGCTCCTTGTCAGCCTGCTCCCGGTTGACTGCTTTAAAGTAGCCATACACGCCGCAGGGGATGCCCAACCGCTTGCACTCGCTGTAATTGCGGGCAAACTGTGGGTCAGTGTAGGGTGCGCTGGGCCTGCCCGCTGCGCTGTTGCCCATGGCGCGAATCATCACGCCGTCCACCTTGCCGCTTGCCTTGACCTTCTCCCAGTTGATCGTGCCCTGATATCGGGATACATCCATGATTTCAGCCATAGCGTCCTCCTTACTGTACGATCTCCTCAAAGCCGCTCTTGATAAGAATTGCCTTGACCTTCTCCTTCAGCAGGCGGGGGCAACGCTCGTACAGAGCCTTTGCGTCCTCCATAGTCTCAGCGAACATAATTTCCTGTGCCCACAACTTAGCCATCATACGTACCAACCTTTCTAATTTTTGTGTGATTTTATGCATAAACAATCTCGCTCATTTCAAGCAAGCACTGTTTCAACATCTCGTTTTCTTTTTGCAGTGCCGCCACCGTCTCCGGAAGCTTCTCCCAGGCTTCGGCCTTTTTGCGCTCTTCTTCCTGCGCGGCCAGCTCTTCGGCGGTGTAGCGGACATACTTTTGGATTGGCACTTGTTCCACCCATTCTTCCTGTGCCTGTACTCCGGGGCGGTCAACGATCTTCTGCACGTCCTTGCCACCGTTCGGATACTCGGTCACGGTCTCCCAGTGCCACTGCTCCTCCACGCCCTCTACAGCGGGGTGGATGACTTCTTCAGTGTCGTCCACCAGATACCCAAGGGTCAGGTCGGGGTTTTCCACGACCGCGCCGGTCTCGTCAATGATCTTCATGGTTCAAAACCTCCTTTCTCATGCCACGCGGCGCCA
>OOCK01000125.1_pt1 | contig 58678 bp, 56 predicted proteins | sample 1670951 | NCBI WGS metagenome assembly OOCK01 (sample SAMN06348107, study PRJEB24527) | human gut metagenome | biome: human gut; feature: ankylosing spondylitis patient; material: feces | host: Homo sapiens | place: China | collected 2015-10
TTAGTATAAACCTGTCCTACTTTGTGTGTAGGACGCTTAATATTTACGTATGAAAGAGTTTTTGAAATACACCTTCGCCACCGTCTGCGGTCTGATTCTGACGGGAGTAGTCTTCACAATATTAGGTATTATCAGTCTTGCCGGAATGGTTGCTTCAACTTCCGGTACAGAAACTATAGTGAAAGACCGTTCGGTATTCGTACTCGAACTGAAAGGTAGTGTAATGGAACGCTACCAGGAAAATCCAATCATGCAATTTTTAGGGGAAGACTATGCGACTTACGGGCTGGATGACATTCTGACCTCTATCCGCAAAGCTAAAGAAAATGACAAAATAAAAGGTATCTATATCGATGCAGGTGCTTTCGCCTGTCAGACAGCTTCCATGCAGGCTATACGACGTGCATTGGTTGATTTCAAAGAAAGCGGGAAGTTTATCGTCGCTTATGCCGGAGCATATTCACAAGGTACTTACTATATTGCAAGTGTTGCCGATAAGGTAATAGCCAATCCTTCGGGAAGTATAGGCTGGCACGGACTATCTGCACAGACCATGTTCCTGAAAGGTCTGCTCGACAAAGTCGGAGTGGAAATGCAGGTATTTCGTGTAGGAACATACAAATCGGCAGTAGAACCATATATCGCTACTGAAATGAGTCCGGCAAACCGTGAACAGACACAAGCATTCATCGGCTCTATCTGGCAGCAGATTCTGAATGAGGTTTCCGAATCAAGAAAGATTTCTGTTGACTCTCTGAATGCTCTTGCCAGCCGTAATATGGATCTCCAGCCGGCAGAACTTTATCTCAGCACCGGTCTGGCAGATACACTGATGTACAAAGATGAAGTACTGGCCTACCTGAAACAGCTGACCGACTGTAAGGAAGATGAAAAACTGAATACACTTTCGCTTGAGGATATGGTAAACGTAAAACGAAACGTACCGAAAGATAAAAGTGGAAACGTCATTGCCGTATATTATGCTTATGGTGAAATAGACGGTGATGAATCTGCTGACGGAGAAGGTATCAACTCCGAAAAAGTCATAAAGGATTTGCGTAAGTTACGCGAAGATGAAAGCGTGAAGGCAGTTGTACTGCGTGTTAACTCTCCGGGAGGAAGTGCCTACGGTTCAGAACAGATCTGGCGTGAAGTTTCACTGCTGAAACAGGAAAAACCCGTTATCGTTTCTATGGGTGACTATGCCGCTTCGGGCGGTTACTATATATCCTGCGCTGCCGACTGGATTGTAGCCGAACCGACAACCCTGACAGGGTCCATCGGAATCTTCGGTCTGGTTCCAAATGCAGAAGGACTCCTGAAAGATAAGCTGGGGCTGAATTTCGATGTTGTAAAAACAAACGAACTGGCAGACTTGGGAGATTTGACTCGTCCGTTCAATGAAGAAGAAAAGGCTCTGATGCAAGGTATGGTCAATAAAGGATATGAACTCTTTACCAAACGTTGTGCCGACGGCAGAAAAATGAATATTGAAGATATCAAAAAGATAGCTGAAGGACGTGTGTGGACCGGAGAAATGGCCAAAGACCTGAAACTGGTAGATGAGCTGGGTGGACTGGATGAAGCTGTTGAAGTTGCAGCCTCACATGCTAAAATAGAACGTTATACGCTGGTAAGCTATCCGGAAAAAGAAGATTTCCTGACTTCACTGCTTAATACCCGGCCAAGCCGTTATATCAGCAGCCGTATGCAGGAAAATTTCGGTGAATATTACAACGGACTCCGTTTTGTAAAAAATCTCAAGGATGCCGATCGCCTGCAGGCGCGCATGCCGTTTGATGTGGTTATCAAATAAAGCATCGGCTGCCTGATGAAACTTGAAAGAAAAATAAAGATTTACCACGGACTGTTGCCATTAGCATGCCTCTACCGTCTGGGAGTAAGTATACGCAACTGGATGTTTGACAGAGGCATACTTCATTCACAGTCATTTCCGCTACCCGTTATCTGCGTGGGTAATATCAGCGTGGGAGGAACCGGAAAGACTCCACACACAGAATACCTCATCCGGTTGTTACAGAATGAATTTCAGGTAGCTGTACTCAGCCGTGGATATAAACGTAAATCGAAAGGTTTCGTTCTGGCTACTCCCGAAACAGATGCCGACCAGATTGGCGATGAGCCTTATCAGATGGCACACAAGTTTCCGGATATCTATGTGGCTGTAGACCGAGACCGCTGTCACGGCATTAATCAGCTAACAGATGGACATACAGCTCCCGGCATAAAGGTTATTGTTCTGGACGATGCTTTCCAGCATCGCTACGTGAAGGCAGGACTGACCATTCTGCTTATAGATTATAACCGTCCGATACATCTCGACCGGATGTTACCAGCCGGACGACTGCGGGAGCCGGAAAGTGGAAAAAAGCGTGCCGACATCATCATCGTAAGTAAGTGTCCGGCACAAATGAGCGAAGCAGAACAACAGGCGTTGCGATATGATATAGCACCCCTCCCCTGTCAGCAACTTTATTTTACAACGCTGGCATACGGAAAACTACAGCCTCTCTTCTCGGAAGAACCGGAAAAGAAGCTTGAAGAAATCCGAAACGATGACCATATCCTGCTGGTTACAGGTATAGCCTCACCGGCAGCCATCATCAGTAAACTGTCGGCTTATACGCAGTTTGTTACTCCGTCGACTTTTCCTGACCATCACGATTTTGATGCAACGGACATGAAACGGATAGAAGATGCGTTCAGAAAACTGCCTGAGGGTAAACGTTTCATCATCACAACCGAAAAGGATGCGGCACGACTCATCGCTCATCCGCTACTGAGTGAAACGATGAAACCTTATATATATGTATTGCCGGTAGAGGTAGAATTTCTGAATAAAGAAGAACATTTATTTAACCAAAATATTATCGAGTATGTTAGAAAAAATTCAAGAAACAGCAGCTTTTCTAAAAGCTAGAATGCACACTCATCCCGAGACAGCCATCATTTTAGGTACAGGTCTGGGCAGTTTGGTACACGAAATTACCGATAAATATGAAATAAACTATTCCGAAATCCCCAACTTTCCGGTATCGACCGTAGAAGGCCATAGCGGTAAGCTGATTTTCGGTAAACTGGGCAACAAGGATATTATGGCCATGCAAGGTCGCTTCCACTTTTACGAAGGCTATTCAATGAAGGAAGTTACTTTCCCTGTACGTGTCATGCGCGAATTGGGTATCAAGACTTTGTTCGTTTCGAATGCAGCAGGAGGAACAAACCCGAATTTTGAAATCGGTGACCTGATGATTATCACTGACCATATCAACTTCTTCCCTGAACATCCGTTGCGTGGCAAGAACATCGAATACGGCCCCCGCTTCCCGGATATGAGTGAGGCTTACTCAAAAGAACTGATCGCAAAAGCTCTCGAAATTGCCGAAGAAAAAGGAATTAAGGTACAGCAGGGAGTATATATCGGAACACAGGGACCAACTTTCGAAACTCCGTCGGAATATAAGATGTTCCACATTCTGGGAGCCGATGCAGTAGGTATGTCTACTGTACCTGAAGTTATCGTAGCCAACCATTGCGGTATTAAGGTGTTCGGCGTTTCAGTTATCACTGACTTGGGAGTGGAAGGCAAAATTGTCGAAGTATCACACGAAGAGGTACAGAAGGCTGCCGATGAAGCACAGCCGCGTATGACCACCATTATGAGAGAACTTATCAACAGAGCGTAAAAAAAACTATGCACGAAGGAAATAGAACTGAAATATCAACTCTCGGTGAGTTCGGGCTGATAAAGCATCTCACCACAGACATCAAACTACAGAATGAAGAAAGCAAGTATGGAATAGGTGACGATGCTGCCGTACTTGACTTTGCAGGAAAGCAGGTGCTGGTTACAACCGACTTGCTGATGGAAGGTGTTCATTTTGATCTGGTCTATACTCCCCTGAAGCATTTGGGATATAAATCAGCAATGGTAAACTTCTCGGATATCTATGCAATGAACGGTACACCTAAGCAGATTACCGTATCTCTGGCTGTATCGAAGCGTTTTTGCATAGAAGATCTGGAGGATTTTTACGATGGACTGAAACTGGCTTGCCAGCTACATCACGTAGATATCGTAGGCGGTGATACTACTTCTTCTGTAACAGGTCTTGCAATCTCCATTACCTGTATCGGTGAAGCTGACAAAGATAAGGTGGTTTATCGTAATGGAGCCAAAGATACAGATTTGATTTGCGTAAGCGGAGATTTGGGAGCAGCTTATATGGGACTTCAGCTGATGGAACGTGAGAAAGCTGTTTTTCAGGGAGAAAAAGACGTCCAACCTGACTTTGCCGGCAAAGAATATCTGTTGGAACGCTTCTTAAAGCCAGAAGCACGCCGCGACATCATCGAACGACTGGCTGAAGCAGGCATCCGTCCAACAGCAATGATGGATATATCCGACGGTCTCTCTTCTGAACTGATGCATATCTGTTCGCAAAGTCAGACAGGCTGCCGTGTGTACGAAGACCGTATTCCTATCGACTATCAGACCGCAGTCATGGCAGAAGAATTTAATATGAATCTGACAACTTGCGCCCTGAATGGAGGTGAGGACTATGAACTGCTGTTCACTGTACCTCTGACCGATCACGAAAAAGTCTCACAAATAGAAGGAGTAAAAGTTATCGGACATATCACAAAATCGGAGTTAGGTTGTGCCCTGATTACTCGCGACGGCAACGAACTTGAATTAAAGGCTCAAGGATGGAATCCACTTAAAGGTGAATAATAACAGCCCACATACAGTTAAAATCCCACTATTTTATGAGTAATAGTGGGATTTTTCATGAAAATCCGCCCTATTTTAATTTTTTCTCATATTTTTTTCGAGAATAGTTTGCAGTTTCAAAAACTTTGCTTACCTTTGCAACCGCAAACGAGAAAGATTGGTGCCATAGCTCAGTTGGTAGAGCAAAGGACTGAAAATCCTTGTGTCCCCGGTTCGATTCCTGGTGGCACCACTTGTAAAACTCCGAAATACTTAATTATCAAGTGTTTCGGAGTTTTTCGTTTTAGTCACTACAAAAGTCACTATTTAAATAGGGTGTCCAGTTCTACGTTCTCGTTTTCAGTATTGATTTAACAACTTAAGATGTTGATTATATATAAACTTATCCTATCTTTGTCACCATATAATGGCAAAAGACATCTATTTGATAAACAAAATCAATAAATACAGGAATTAATAAATCGTTTTATCATGAAGAATATTTTCAAACATTCATTTCTTGTTGTAGCTTTATTATCGTTTATACAAACGACGATTCAAGCTCAGACTGTTATTAGGCCTTATAATGAGTGGGAAGCAACTCAATTCGTTGCTGTGAGTGGACATCAACCGGAAGACTATGTCCTTACAGATAATAATTGGGAAATACTTTATAATTTACGCAAACCACATACTCAAAACGAGCTTCGTAATATGGGAATAAAATGTTCTGATAGCCAATTGTTATTGCTGGAAGTAGGAGGGCTGATTAATAGAGAAAAAGGAAAATGGAAATGTACCATTCCTATTCTTGATAAAGGACAGACCAACTCTTTGAGAAATCTTAGTAAGGAGATTGCAAAATCTATGTATTCAAAAACTAAGAATGATTTTGTTTCTCTTGTACACACAATAAAAGACATGGGATTTGAAAAAAATGCACTTTCATTGGTCTTTTCATATCTTTTGGATGGCAGAATGTGGACAAAGCTGGTTCTCTTTGATGATATAAATAACCATGCTGGTTGGAGCGGTTGTTACTGGGTTTTATATGAGCCACGCAAAGACCTGAAATTCGGGACAAATGGTTTCGGTGATATGAATTTAATACTAACCTATCTTGATAGTGAAGTTTCACCAAGCGCTAAAACAATGGATGACAGCGCAAATGAAATATCTAAATATGGAAAAATACACAATCCGCAACTTATCTCTAAACTCATTTCATACGGCTTAACAAATAATAATGGAGATATTCTATTTCCTGTGATAAAAAAACAGCAAGACCGTTTTCACCAAATTATTGAAAAATTAGTTGACTCCATTTCTTCAGAATTAAAAAACAATTGTAGCAATATAGCAACTCAATATGATATAAGTGAAGAAAAAACAGCAATGGTTATTTTGTACCATGAAGTCATGTGGTATTTAATGGATAATCTTATTCAAGATAAAGTGTTACATATTCCGGCTGTTTATAAAGACCCTGTACAGAATAAACAACGATTAAATGAGGTGGTTTTCTTTATTGAAGGTGGATTAATGCAATAGTCAACTTCAAGTCAGTAATTATCTCAATGTATACTGCCAAACGCAATGTGGTTATAAATGTCCCAGTTAATACAACTTTGGCAATACATAACGTGAATTCGACGAATTCAGAACAATGCAAGCTGTGTGTCAACCGTTCGTGAAACATTGATACACAGCTTTTTTGGAAAGCAACAATATGCAGCAATACCAGCAAGAAGGTTAACAATAAAATTATATATGATACAGCCGCTTTTCAAGTCAACCACGATTGTCTTATATACCTGCCCTTTGCGGACAGCAAACTCATCTATGCCAATACTTTCTACACCTTCAAGAGAAGGAGGGGCATAATGATTTTCAAGATGGCGGGTATGTATCTCTTTGACGGTATCCCAAGATATGTCCAATAGATTGGCGGTATCTTTCAAGGTCATACCACGCAACAAATCAACTACATATTTTGCGAAACGGAGGGTATAGCCACAACTGCCTGTTGCAAAAGGTATCATTTGTTTTACAATCAGATGAGAAATCGCATAGCGTTAGTGTATATCGCTCACCTGAAAACACACTATCACGATAAACTGGCATTCAAAGAATTTGTTCGTCTTACAATAACCTACAACATAATTCGCAATAGTGAATGTATGATTGGGAATAATGGAAATTTGGAAGAAATGGAACTATTTTATGCAGTACTTGAATCAGAAAAAGATGAAGATAACTATTAGCGGATACAGACTATCTGGAGTTTTTGACTGAGACGGATCGCAGATGCACAAAGTTCGGAGCAGATGCTGAAACACTCACTTCTTCCAGCATCTGACTCTTTAGAGTAATGCTAATGCAAGTGTCTGGTTTCAATTCCGAGCATTCTATTTCTTTGGTATGATAGGATAAATATTGGAGTTTCATGTGGGAACAACAGAATACCAATAATTACTAACAGTTCTTTGATATACATATTTGCTAAAATAGTTATGCCGATAGAAAAGTTTACATTTACAACAAGAAACCTTGATTATTTTACAGGTTCCACTGTATAACCTTGCTGTTTCAGCAGGTTCAGGATTCCCCTTTCACCAATCAGATGACCGCAACCTACAGCAAAAAGCGTTGGTTGGTTGTGCATGATGGCAGGCATACTCTCTACCCATTTTGTATTGCGGTGATAGATCAAAGCATCCTCTTCTTCCGGAAGTACATCCACGGCTGTACCGAATTTTTGGTTCATCGTCTGTTCTAATTGTTTCAAATCCTGCGTCATGTAGGCGGTTGTCATGTTGCGGGCTTGTTGTTCCATATCGGCCAAGTGATTTATGCCGGCAAGCAACTGGGCAGCCTGGCGTTGCAAACTTTGGGCACCAAACAAAACACTCATATGAAAATCCACCGTTTCCAAACCGGCCACCTTCTTTCCTTGCTTTTGAGCCTCCGCCTGACACCATCCGTCCAGCTGTTGCTGAGGATTAAATCCGGGGACTGCTCTCATGGCTATTACCACACCCAATTGCGTAGTGAGAAAGGCCGGTTTCATCTTATCCATCATCTTCAAGTCCATACCCATGAGTTCTTTCACCTTTACGGCAAGAGAGTCGTATTGTGCAGGGGTATATAGCGTGTGCAAGGTGGTATCGCCCGGCAAGAGGATGGCTTGCTGCATCTGCTGCATGGCAGCCGGAGTCTGCATTTCCGCCATGACAATTTCACCGTATACTTGTTCTACTTCGGTCATCGCTTGCTTAATTCCTGCAATACTGTCCAATATAGACAGAGGTGCCAAATGATGCGTTCCTAACACATAAGATGCCTTAGGCAGATTCTTACCGGAAACTTTCCATAACAACTGGGCATTGGCGCTCAGAACTACGATGCATAAAAGCATCACAAAAGTTGAAATTCTTTTCATAGTGTAGTATTTCTTTAAATGGTTTCTTCATCGGACAAGTCTTTCTTCAACTGATCGATTTCCCGAATCAGTTCATCGTTGGTACGTTGCATCTTCCGGTATGCCAACAGCCCAATCCCCAAACCAAGCAGTCCACCAATCACTGCAAACGTAGAAAGCATAAAGGCATTTGCGCTACTTCTAAATACTTCAAGGACAAAAAAAGATAACCATATAATAACGAGCGGAATAGAAATTATTTCTCCCTTTTTTCGTCTTTGTTTCATCTGTACCAAAGTTTGACGGGCTGTCAGCAAATCGGCTTCCTGCCACTGATTATTTCCCATCTTATTGATTACCATACCGCATATAGTATCCAAAACTGCAAGCAGCACGGTAGATACATAGAATAGTAAAGACACTTGTCCTTTGCAGTAAAAAGTCTGAAAGCATAAAATAATTATCGGCAATCCCAGGAAAAACAGCCAATAATAGTATTTGTTGATGCTCTTCATCTTGGTTTTCATGACCGTACGTAGCAGTCGTTCGTTGTTGATTTCCTGAGATTCCAGTTTATCGGTAAGGATGGCAAACTGCTGTTTCAATTCTTCCATGTGATCTATTGTATTCTTTTCCATAATGATTCTTTTTAATTATTCGTGCATGTTTTTAAGTTGCTCCCGGATGCGGGAAAGTTTTACGGATACGTTCTTGGTAGAGATTCCTACGATGGCACCAATCTCATCGTAAGGCAGATTCTCCAACCAGAGCAGGATGATGGCTCTGTCGAACGGTTCCAGTTTGTTGATGCGGTTATAAAGCATCTTGATTTGTTTGGATTCCTGGTCCTTCTCTTCATACAGGTCGATGTCGATAGTCAGAGGAACCGTGTTCCGCTGTCTTTTCTTGCGGTCGAACGAAATACAAGTATTCAGACTCACCTTGTAAATCCAGGTTTTCAGTTCACTCCGGTGTTCGAAGTTACCGAATCCCTTCCAGAGGTTAATCGACACCTCCTGATACATATCCTCTACTTCCTCCTTATCTTTAGAGAACATGAAACATACCGTGTAGATGGTTGTCCGGTAGTCATGCAGCAGCTGTATGAAGGCGGCTTCTTTCTCTCCTTTCTTTTCCATTGTTTTGCATTTTAATTTGTTTCTTTACCTATTAGACGCACGATACATCTGAATCACTACAGAAAAAATAAAAAAAATACTTCGGCAAGTAAAATTACCGAAGCACTTGTTTTATTTCTATCCATGTCTGGTCAACACTTTCCACCAACTGGTGCAGACAACTACCCATTTCCAATACAATCCTTGGCAGAGGAACAACCAAAGCATCACTCCATAAATGCGCAGAAGTTTTGTTTCCAATAACGGCATAATCCATGCAAAATAGATAACGCTAGCCAACACCAGCATGAAGAACAAAGTAACCAGCACAGAGCAAGCTGCCACCCAATACTTTTTTGTTTTCAACAGTTCCATTCTACTATTTTTTACCTATAAATTATTCTTGTTTCTTTGCCTATTAGACACGAATGTATCTGAATCACTACAGAAATTTACAGAAAAATCATTCCCCCTCCCGATATTCCAGAATATCCCCCGGCTGACAATCCAATATCCGGCAGATTTCCTCTAGGGTGGAGAAACGGATGGCTTTCGCCTTTCCGGTTTTCAGAATGGAGAGGTTGGCAGGGGTAATACCAATCTTTTCGGCCAACTCGCCCAAAGACATTTTCCGGCGAGCCATCATGATATCAAGGTTCACTACTATCATAAAGTCAATACGTTTAGGTTAAACAATTAAATCGTCAGATCCTGTTCTTCTTTCAGCTTCACGCCCACTGCAAAAATCTCGGTAAAGAGTGCCAGCATGATATAACCGAACCACGCGCCTGTCAAAGAATAGCTCGCTACTTCATATCCTTCCAAGGTAATTTGGGGTGCTACCGACTGATAAAGAATCCATTGATGCAATTCCATTAAAATCCCAAAGACCAATAAAGAATAGACAAAATATCTCATTCGCGACACATTACGTTTCGTAAAAATAGAACCGCGTAAAACCGATACAATGAGCCTACCCACACAATAGATACCAAATAAAAAGAATAGAACCAAAGGAACTGACAGTACCATAAGAATCCAACTCCAAATAGGAGGCGTAATATTTTCTATCGTAATAGATTCCACCGTGTAAGGCAGAAACAACTGTCCGCTCTTATTATGAATGAAATTAACAGCTTGCTCTCCTCTAACAGCCTTCAACTGCAAAGTACACGTTTCTTTGCGATGTTCATGTTCTCTTTTTTCTACTTGCTCCTGATAATCTTCCCTTCCTCTCATAAAACCTGCAGCTGCATTACCAAGCACTTCTACCAAAAACATCACCAAGGCCAATACGGCCAATATCTTAATTGCTTTCATATCTTTTTTATTTTAAAAATCAATCATCCGTTTCTTTCCTGTATCCTATTCTTGTTTATTGTCATTCCCCTTTGAAGATGAAGACTTTAAATACAACTCTTTTTCTTCATTGTATTACGATTCTATTACACGGTTAAATCCTGTTCTTCCTGCATCTGGATGCCCAACTTAAACAGGCAATTGATAAACAAGAAAAAAACTCCTATCAACATGAAAATCAAATACTGTTGGCTGCCATCACTGCTAGCTGGAGACAAGTAATGAAGAATCATTAGCACCAATCCGTTGACTTCCAATGAAAAACCGATACCAGCAATCAGATTGGCATTCTGCAGAGTAAACACCTGCTTCCTGCGTACATTACGCATCATCAGAATCATTAAAACTCCACAAATCAGTAGAGAAAGCAACGTAACATTCTCCGGCAAAATTTGCCAGATAAAATCGGGCGTATCATCTTTTCCCAATCGATAACACAAAGTAAGGTTACGGATAATAGCCGAAAAAATGCCGCAACCGGCCATAATGCCCAAACAACGCATAATAGATGTGGTTTCTTCTGCCGAGTATTTCTTTTCTATCCATTTAAATTTCATAATTCCATTTTTTAGAGGGTGATTAACTTTAACTTCATGATCGAATCCTATTATTTCTCAGCCAGCAACTGCACTTCCTGAGCAGCCCAGGTATCGTGGCTGACCATCAGGTTCCAGTCCTGCAGATGCCGGTTCCACTCAAAGGCAAAATAGTTCACATTGCCGGCCTCCAACTGATAAACTGCCTTTTCCTTCGCTGCATCGAAAGCGTGAGTTTTTTCATTCCACAAGGCATATTCCATAGTCACTTCATCGTCTGCATAGTGATAGTTCAAACAGTAATAGCGTTCATAAGCCTGCGCATCCACATTCCATTTCCAGGCTTCTTTCTGAGTCAGGCGGTTCGCTGCATCGTAGTGGAATTCATATTTCAGGTGCTGCTTCAGATACTTGCCCTCTTCCACGTGATATACCGTCTGCGAAGTTACCTGTTCGCCGTTCTTTTCTACATTATAAGCAAACTTGCTTTCTACATTACCAGCCAAAACATTTACCAGATTACTTGCTGCAAATACCAAAATCAATCCCAAAGTTTTCATACTATTCAAATTTTTAAGTTATACTTCCGTTTGACGAATTTCGATAAGTATTTATCGTTTTTCGATATGCAAAGGAAATACTATTTTTTGAATCAGCAAAATAAAAAACAGATATTTTTTATCGATAAACGATATTTTTTTATTCTGTTGCGGTGATTAAGCATGATATTATTATATACCAGATAATCGGACTTAGAAGTCTTATCTCCATCTATAGGTTACGTTCAATAATTCCCACAAAAGTAATACCTGTTGTTTCACCTACTTGCTTGATGGTCTAAATACCGTTTTGATCCTGCTGTTTTCTATCATTCGTCCGTAGCATTCAAAGTGTCATCGGAAGCCGTCAGGCGGTTCTCCTCGTCCCAGCGTAGCTTGCGCTCGGCTGCGGTTGAATCCAACGCGCCGTCCTGCTTGATGCGGCCTGTATTGACATGGACCAGGTTGCCGTTGGCATCGTAAGTATAGGTATGGTTGTTGTCCACCTTGGCCACGGAGTCCGGATTCTCTTCCGTGCGGTAGTTCGCATCCTTCACTTCGGCCAGTTGGAACTTCCTGCCCTCAGTCTTGCCGTAGGTATAGGCCAGGTCATAGCCCACATGGAGCGTACCGTCGAACTGCACGCCCTGCTGCGTTAGATGCTGTTTCTTCGACACGATGCGGTGCATGTTGTCGTAGCTCATTTCCAGCCGGTAGGAAGCGGTCTTGCTGTCCGCTCCGGCATAGGTTCCCGTAGCACTTGCCAAGCGGTAGAGTGCGTCATACGTATAGGCATGCGCCATCTGTCCGCCCGCCTTTCCGCTTTCGGGAAGTGCGGCCTTGTTGGCAATGCTGAGCACATTGCTTACGGCATCGTAGGTATAGCCATTGTCCATGATGGACTTGCCGCCTGCGTTGACCGTCAGGTTCTGCAACCTGCGGCGTGCGGGTTCGTAGGTGTAGAAGGTCTCCGCACCGTTGCAGTATTTCAGGTAGGTGCGCTGCTCGAACTTGTCATAGCCGATGCGGTTCACATAGTCATAGCCGTAGGACTTGTAGCCGCGTACCTTCTCCAGCTGACCGCCGAGGTTGTAGGAGTAAGTGACCTTCTCCTCGTCCGGGTAGATCATTTCCAGGAGGCGGTTGTGGCTGTCGTAGGTCCACTGCGTCACATAGGTGGCAATCGCCTGGTTGGGCACAATCAGCGTGCGGCGGGTTTTGGTGACTTCGCCCATCTTGCCATAGAAGTACTCGATGGCTCCCGTTCCGTCCTCACGGAGCATCAGGCGACCGATGCGGTTCTGCGAGGCGTTGCGTCCGCCGTAGTAATACTTCACGTTGTTCTCCGGGTGGTCGGGATAGTTGATGCCCGTCAGCCGGTGATAATCGTAGTCGTAGGTAATGGACTTGCCTTCCTTGGCAAGGTTGGCTGTCTGCTTGTTCAGCACATTGCCGAGTGCATCATACGTAAAGGTGGTGATGCCGCTTGCAGGATGGTTCACCTCGGTGCGGCGGTCACCCATGTCGTAAGTGGAGGTCGTTACATTGCCCTCCTTGTCGGTGACACGGACAAGACGTTGTATGCCGTAGTGTTTGAACCTTGTAGATGGAAAATGTTTCAAAGATATAAGGGAATTATCCTCTGATAAGCCCAACTGAATTTTAAGGCGGTTTATAGCCTTGTTTTGTTGATACTTTCATATTTCTTCATTATCAAAATTTGATAGGAACCAAGAATATTTATCTCCACCTGCTATAATACTAATTTGCTTGAGATTTTCTTTCTTTTCTTTTTCTGTTATTGAGCCAAAAATATCCTTTTGGTTCAACTTTTCTATTTCTATTAAAATGTCTAAGAATGAACTTTGATCTTTAGCCATATAGCTTATAATATAGGTTGGGTCTTCCCAGTCAAGTTCAACAATTTCACCTGTTTCCTTCAATATGGCAAAAGGAAAGGCTTCTGCCCATCCTACATAAATATACTTATCGTCTTCTAATGTATCTGTATCTTTATTAAAGGATACAGTTAATATTCTTAAATTCGTCAAATCATAATTAAATATTAAATCAATTATGGCATTATCTGCAGAGATACTTACATTAGTGCTCTTTTTTACAATTTGCAAATCATTAATATAAGCATCTATAAATTCATCCGAAAAATCAGTATTTTTCTTTATCTCTGATTTATTCGGCTTGATTTTAGAAATTTCAGTAACAAAATTTATAGCTTTCATATTCTATATTAATTATGGACACACCATAAACTAATGGTGTGTCCTCGTTATTTAATTAATTTATCAGTAAAGGCTTGCCTGATTTATCAAAGTATTGTTTATTTGTCATATCAACACCTCTCCAAGTACCTCCAACTCTTTTATAATCCTTGTAGAATCTTACTTCGCGGATATTATTGTCACGTAAACTCCACTCATAAATTTGTCCTGTCATAAAATCTACATATGCTCTATTTTGCTTTCCTTCACCAGGGCTAAGAAACATATAAATTGGACTGTTAGGAGAATCGGTAAATATGGATACCATGCTAAACAAGGCTGTCATTGAAGACAAGAAGGATGTCCCCTTGACCATACGCACATTAGAATTAAATTTACTACCATTTATTTTGTGTAGTTGAGAAGTGAATTTTCTATGTACACTTTCTGGTAAAGGAACGGCAAATCGCCCTTGTTCTACATGATGATGTACCAACTTATTACCTTTATAATTAGCATGCATCTTGTTATATGAAATCCATTGTTCGTCAACAATTGGTGCTCTTTTTGCTTTTATCAGTTCGATATTTTTTTTACTGAACATTTCTGGATGCGTTTTCAACAATTGATTCCAAAAATATCTATTATCACGAGGGAATCCTTTGACAGTAACCGAACTTCCATTGGCTTTAGACATATCAACATATGGACCATTTTTCCAAAATTGCACTACATCATCACTATTGCCATCTTCGTCAATTCTATTAATAGGATTGACTGAACAATAATGATATGGCATGAACCAAGGTTTTTCTTCTTGTAAAGGATCTACACTTATCCACAAACTCAGTCTCGGGTCATAGTACCTCGCACCATAGTAATACAATCCCGTCTCCTCGTCGAATTCCTTCGCGTTGAAGAGATAAGGCGTATTCCAGATGCTGTTCCGCTCTTCAATGAACACTTCGCCGAACGGCACATACTCGATGTGCTGAACCACCTCGCCGTCCAGGTTGGTGATGTAGCTGCTGCTGCCCAAGTGGTCGGGATGGTAGTAGAACTGCAACTTCTCGTATGCGTCCAAATCCTGGAAGTTGTTTTCCAGTGCCAGGGCACGGGCTTGCGCAGCTTCGGGTGAACCGTCGTCGCAGCAGAATTATCGTGCCAACGAGCGAAATGCAAACTTGTTTGCAGATTTCCGAGTGCAGCCGATAATGCTAAAAGCAATCCCTGTCCGTCCACATAGTCGTTATTGTCCGTTCCGTTGTACGGCACCTCAAAGATAGCATAATTATCCTTGATTACCTGCTGTAGAGTGGAATATTTTGCTTGTAATCAGCCCAAAAATGTCCGTCTCACTACCGGCATACCGGATGCGTTTCAAAACAGAGGCATAGATTCACTTCAGCCAGCTGGAACTTCTTGCCATCAGTCTTGCCGTAGGTATAGATATTGTTCTTGGAAGCGGTTGTGTTAAGAGGTTATGTCATCTAAGATATAACCTAAACTTAGATATATTGAAAGCAGTGGTTTTGTTACATAGGCACAGAGTACAAAAGTAGTGTTTTGTTGTGGTGTATTTTACCTGTTTACCTGATGAAAAATGTATAAAGTAATGTGAATTAACTAATGTTTGATTGTGTTTGAGTTGTATGGGTATTTAATACATAAGAAACACAGAATAAATAACTTAAGTATTAGCGTTTAATAGCCTTAGATAGCACTGTTTGAGGGATAAATGAATTGAAGCAACTGAAAACAATCAATCTGACGACCAAGATGCTTTGTAACAAGGTAGCTTGTAACCACAGTTACCTTTAGCTGGTTCGTTTTCCTTTAAAACGTCCTCTTTCGCAAAGCGAAACAGCGATTTATCGCTCCGCTGCGGTAGTAGTCGGCAAGTTACTTTTGAGGGGGCAAAACGAATTTTGTGCCCACAAAAGTACAACTTGCTTGGCTCTAACTGCAAGCCTAAATCGACTAAAAAAGGATAGTTTCTCCGCTTTTTTCTTCAAGTTTATACCAAGGTTTGACAGACCAAGATACTTGTTGCTCTTGTTGTTGGTATCTTTGCTCATCTGATAGTGCAGTTGTGGTAACATTGCATATTGATATGTTTAGTCTCTCATGCCGAGTGCTCGATATTCAAGGGTGCAATACACTTTGTGTCCATGTTACGTAGGTTTTAGATAGCCTTGTATATGGGTTCGGTGTTCTATGGGCTGACGGTTATAAATATAAGGTTGTATGTAGCTCTCGGTTCTTCGGTTATAGGTATGATGGTTTATAATGTGGAAAAAGGGTAAAAGGTCAAAAAGTTCAATAAGGTCAAAGTGTCATTGTGTCATTGGGATTTTTGCGTTTTCTCTGTTTATGATGCACGTTTAAGGTAGTGTGCCTAATTTACGGGATTGTGCTTCTATGATGCTTTTGAAACGAGAGGAAAAAGAATGTAGTACGAATAAGAAGGGCGTGAGTGGCTGGCCTTTTTTATTGGCGCTTTAATCAGTTTGAAGATTAAAAGGAAGTCTTTAATGGTATTTAATCAAGGCGATTTAAGGCGATTTAAACAGTTTCAGATGATTACCTTATAGGTAACTTTATAGGTAACTCAGCACTATCTGCTAAAACGAAAAACTCCGAAACACTTGATAATTAAGTATTTCGGAGTTTTTTAGGTGGTGCCACCAGGAATCGAACCGGGGACACAAGGATTTTCAGTCCTTTGCTCTCAAGACCTTTAAAAGCCTCGCCTACGGCTCGACTTTCAAAGGCAACCAACTGAGCTATTGCACCTTAGCAGTTATCTTATGATTTCTTTATATTCTTCTATTTCTTCTTTGGTTTAACTCACGGTTTAACTTTCAAAGAAAACTAAGATAGATTCAACATTAAATAAATAATCTCTTTGCAGCATTGAACTGCACCACAAAGTTAGTAAATATCATGCTGTTATGCAATAATTCTTTCTAATAGTTTTGTTATTGGTTATCAGTTTTTTACCTATCTAATGATATAGTATATAATAGGATAATGTAGCTTTCCCTCTGTTGAAAAAGTATTCATATATTGTATTGCCATTGCATAATATCGTATAGGTATAGAAAACTGTAATAGATATATAAAGCTATATCTCCTCAAAAATCTACCTGCTGAAAAATCTACTCTTATTGTTTTGTGTTCTCTGCATCTATAAATATGCTTGTGAAACACATAGTTTTGTAGTTAATAAGATGTTTGTTCAGAACTGAAAAAGCCAACTTATCCGTTGTTTGAAGTATATACTTCAAATGGGTAGGTTGGCTTTTTGTCTGTCAAGTAGTGGTCTGCTATTGTTTTACACAATCTCTTGTATCATCAACGGTTTGATTGTCATCGTTCAAAAGTTTTATAATAAGTTTGGTATCTGATACAGATTTAACTCTTATATACCACGGCTCATTATCGTAGGTATCACTTTCTTCATCATATCCATAGCACATCAGCGTATTGTTTTTAGAATCAAAAGTGTATTTGTACTTCTCAACATAGTAAACTGTTGAGGGTTGGTTGGCAAAGTAGCAATAGCCTTTCTCGACAATAAAGTAGGGACAATCGTCTGTATAGGCATCATACCATACGCCTTGTAACAGTTCTTGTGTTGATTTACCACCGTTACTTTCTTCATCATTATCACTACTGCAAGAAGCAAAGTTCACACACATTACTATGGCTAATAAAGCCATTCCAATAAATCTAAATGTTTTCATTTCGTTTGATTTTGAAATAGTTATTCTGATTGTACTAATTCAAATTTTCTGTCTTTTAGTTGGTAGATATGCCTAATAGCGTTGTTCCATCCATTAGAGCCAAAAACAGTAATAGTCTTGTTCTCTGAATCAAACTTACATTGTCCGTTTTCCAACTCTGTAAATGGTACTTCTGTTTTCTGTATAAAGTAACCGTATGGGCTGACGTCGTACACATCATAAGCATTGGAATCCCTTGAACCACTTTTATAGCGGTTGATAATGAACTCCTCTTCTCCGTCAAAATCAACATCAGAAAAGAAGAAAGGAGAATCATCCGAAAGGTATTCTTCGCTCTTTAATTTAGCCGTATAATCCAACTCTATAACTGTGTTGTGCGGATATGTGTTACCCTTATCATACAGAATCTTATCAGTCCATTTCTCCGCAAAGTAGTAGTATTGTACTCCTTGTTTCTCTAAACAGAATAGAGCATTACCTACCTCACCATATTGCAACCACATAACCTTTACTGTATATCCGTTTATAGGCTGTTTGTATTTTATGTATATATGTGGCTGATTAAAGCACTCAAATTCTTGCGGAACAGATGTCTTGTCTGTTTTGCAAGCCGCTAAACTAAGTAGCCCAATAATGATAAATAGCAATCTTCTCATTATCTTTCATTCATAATATCAACAATCTGCCTAAAAACATCACCTGCCATCAGTCCACCGCTTGCAGGTAATTCTGTCTTATTAATGGTAACGATAACACTGTATTTCGGATTATCGGCAGGGAAGTAACCGCAAAATTCTACCGCATATTCACCGTTCGGAAGTTGAATTGTTCCCGTTGCTCCAGCTACTTTAACTTTATCTGATTGGGCAGGTTTAGCTAATCCATTAGAAACAGAGTATTCCAATGCTTCTTTTATGGCAGTCTTACTTTTAGCTATGTAATTAAAGAAAGTCAAGTTCTGTAATGGAGTGGTGAGAATGCCATATCCCAAAGGATTATAAACAAGACTTGTGTCTTTCACTTGATAACCATACTTTGCAAGTGCTTCCGAAAAGGCTTGTTCATTCTCAAATACTTTTTTTACTATTTTGTAATTGGCGATATTGGATGCTACTCCAAAGCCTTGTTCCACTGTGATTTTTCCATATCCACCCCTATGCCAATTATGGTCGCACAATGTATCTTTACCAATAGCTAAGATACCATTATCAACATCTATCGTATCGGATAATTTAACTGTCTTTGTTTCCAACGCTGCCAAAAGTGAAGCGGTACGTACTAATCCCGATTCTTGCAGAATAGAATCAGAACCAACAAAAGCCTTGATTTCTCCCGTCTGTACTTCCATTATGATAACTTGACCTATTGTAGCATCAAGTTCGGATAGTTTGTTTTGCAGGATAGAATCAACACTTACTTGTAAAGTGCTGTCTATGGTAGAAACTTGTTTTGTCTTACCATTATTAGAATTACAAGATATAAGTAATATAGCTAATGTTATAATATAGAATATTTTCGCCATAACTCCATAATTAAAATATAACTTCAGAACGCAAATTAAAAATAGTATTAATCTCATTTTCAAGATATGGAACTTCCAAAAGATATGGTTTGTTATATGTAGGATGAAAGATACCCAATCTTAATTTATCAACTTTAATACCATAATTTCTCTCTAAAATGAATTGATATAGACTTAACTGTAACGCATAATGATAATAAGGTGAGTTATCTATATGTTCCAAAGGATAATTCCCTTTTTCTCCATATTTATTTATTTTTATAGGCATACCACTGGCTATGATTTTATCGCTTCGTTTCCAATCATAAATTGTATATTCTCCATTCTGATAATCTACGAAATCAATAGTCCCTGCAAGTTTGTACTCCCAATCATATACAATCCATTCTGTACGATATGGCACTAATTTAATATTGTTCGCAAATGTTCTAAACAAATTGAAAGTATCATCATTTGCAGAATCAATACCTTGATAATAATTCTCTATTTTTTTGTGCATTGCAGTACCTAAATCTCTGCTTTCTTTTCCTTTCCGTTCCCACATTTCTATTACTTCTTGAACAGATATTCCTAATGCTCCTGCTTTCTGTTTTGCATGAAGCTCTGTATTAAATTTCGGGAAACAGCTACTAACAAAGGTCGTTACAGATTCTAAACAAACTCCATTTACTATATAAAGATGGTCAGATGCACGAAAGGATATAGTAGAATCAAGTGGATGCTTGTTCCTTTGGTTGAATCTAAATTTCTCTTTACGTGCTTCGGCTTCTTGTCTTTCGGCTTCAAGTTTCTTGTCAATCTCTTCTTGTTTTCTTTTCTCTTCTTCTTCCTCTCTTTTTCTTTGCCAATAAAAACTGGAACGAACACCACCAATCAAATCTCCCCATTCAGTATTTATTAATCCCCAACAATATTCTACCATTAACCGTACCTTTGTGTAAAAAAGCCTATCTTCATTATTTCTGTCTTTTTCTTCAAGTTTTTCTATTCTACGATTTAGCTCTTTATTAAAGTCTTTCCAAAAGTCTTTTATATCATTATCGCATTCTTTAATTCTATCATCATAATTAGAACAATCATAATTTGAATCATGATGTATTCGACAGTCAAATCCTTGATATTCAAGATAGTTAGATACCCAAAAATTACGCCATATAAAATATGATTCTATACCGTATTTTATAGCAAATTCTCCATCTTCTTGGCTTATTAAATATCTCCAAGGTCTAATTTTAATCCTTTCTATACGGCTATATATGTCCTCACCATAGATTTCATATTTTTTGATTCCATTTTCGACATAACACCTAAAACTGATAATATCATAAGGAATCCATTCGTTAAAAGGATTTCCACATTTCTGTTCAAGATTCTTTTCTAAGTATTTATCTTTACCTATTTTGAGTATGTCTGAAATTTCCGCCATAGTAGAATTAAGTATTGAGGTTATTATGTAGTTACTGTTCTTCAACTGCCTTCCAAATGACAATTAAAATGAGAAAGACGATAATATATGTCATATCTTTTGTCAGATATGCTTCCCAATTCCCCGAAGAAAGCGGATAAAAAATAAGGTGTGGGAACTATATCTGCTTTATCCTTTTCTCTGGCTTCTCGCATTGCCTTGGCATGGATAAAACAATAGCAACCCACACCAATTTTGACAATATCTAAGAGCCTTATGGATATAAGGTAGGTATATATCAAATGGTGGGGTGCTACTGCTATCATCTTCATGCCTTTTCAAATTTTGCGAGAATTTGAGAAAAGAAGATAATCTCAATAACACCTTTCGTTAAATATGTCCTTTCAGAGCATTAAGACCTCTGAAATTGTTGCAAAGTTAGCGAAAGGTTTTGAATAGCTAAAGATAAAACGCTGATAAATGCAGCTCCAAGTGTTCTAAAGCATATCCTTAGTAAGTAATTAGGGAAGTATCATCTTCTTTTCTTCATAATAGCATAAGTAGGTACTTTTTTTGAACGGGGACTATAAGAAGATTTCTTCCCGAAAAAAGTACCCGTAGATTCTGCGGATTGAAAGATGTAGTTTTATTAGAGATTATAAGGTATATGGGTTTGTTGCCTAACTAAGTAATGAATGAAAGAAGTATCTAATCTTCATAATGGGTATAAAAAAAGTCCGCAAATACTGCGAACTTTTAAAAAAATCAGATTGTTATTTATTCTTTTCAATAGTCTCTTTTAATTCATTAAAGCTGTCAAAGTAGAAGAAATATCCACCTTCCGAGGTTGGTACTCTAAAATATCTTTCATTTGCGTTTTTTGAAACTGCGTAAACAATATCTTTATATTTCAATTTAAGAATAATAGTTCCTAAAATTTTGGTAATGAATAATTCACCCACTTCTCCAGTTAGAGACATATAGCCATTGCTTGCCATTCTCCATAATCCAACATTGCCTAAAGAGAACATATCTTCCATATCTATTGCGCTTTTAGTTAATTAGACCACAAAATTAATGATTCATTTGCAATTATAGCGGTATCTGTGAGGATAAATTTGCCCCAAAATCGCACATACCATAAACTACAAGCCATATTATGCCATTTTAAAAAGAGAGTTTCCCACTCCGTTACAGAACTGGTTTGCACTCCGTTTTTCTTGGAACTATCAGAATGTGACAAACTTTTCTGTTTCTGTAAATGGTTCAGAAACTTCAAACTTTGCCACATTCCAATAAAACAGGTGTAACTATGATTGTATATAAATAAAGATGGATAAAATCAGTATCAGCAAAAACGGATTGACAATACCAATTATTATCAGTAGGAGAACTACCAATGTTCCCCATAGTATCAATTTTCCATCATCTTCCATTTTGTAGTATTTTTAAGTTATTAAAAAGGTCTGTTCCCATATTTATACTCTAATATGGAATTACACACCCTATCATAAAAGGAAAAACCACAACCCGTATAAAAGTAGCTTAAATAGGTTGCTTGGTACTCTCTTTGTAATGCTTGGTTGTTACTAAGCAGGTCTGCAAACTTTTCCAACCAATATTTCAAGGCTTGTATAACTTTGATATAGCGTAGGTTGTTATCCACATACCCCAATCTGTTTTCCAAGTCTTTAATGTGCTTTATTACTTTCTCTGTCTGTTTATCCATAGTTCTGTAAAAATAGGAAAGGACACCTAAATAAATAGATGCCCTCTCATTAGTTAGTCAATAAACCATTTGTAATGCTCATCCCCATGCAGGGCTGCATTGATTCCAACTGCCATTTCAGTAGCATTCAAAGAGCGGTCTAAGAATGAATCTATATAGCTACTCTTATTTGCACCCGTTAATAGGTTGTAGAACTTCCACATATTCAAGTCATTCCCAAAGCTGCCAAAGTTCTCATCATTAATGTAGGCTTTTGCAACACTGTTAATCTGTGTATCTGTAAGCAACATTCTTGGCAGTCTCTTTTGGTAGCCATTGGGCAAACACTGATAAAGTCTCATTTTGCCCAATATTTGTGCAAATTGGTGTTCACTCATTGATGTATTGCCCAACTGTTGCATCAAATGCAGATGTTTAGCAGGATTGTAGTTGTTGAACAGTTCCAAGGCAGAACGGTAAAGTTCACTTGTATTGCTCACCCTTAAATCATCCTTGTAACCATCAGTAAAGATGCACATGTTGCAGCATACTTGGTTTTTAAAGCCTATTGCCAACCTAAACAACTCTGGAACTTTCTTGCTGTATAAGTTCATTTGATTGTAGGCTCTGACCCCTACTATTGAAAGGTTCAACTTGTTTCCCTCAACCGTTTCATAGATTGTAGGAATATCAATACTGAAAGCTGCCCTCTCATAGTAGATTGTTTTGTCTGATTCCAACAACTGATTGGCAGGTTTGTGGATAGCTTCGGGAATACGACCCTTAATCACATGAGAGACACGAATATCGGGTGTTCCAATAGTCTCACCATTGTAGTAGGAGTTTGCAGCTTCCCAAACAGTTTCAATAAATGCAGCATGGTTTACTGTAAGCTCATTGTCTTTTGCAAAAACGGGAGTAATACAGTCATTTTTCAAATGTTGCAAGGTAGCTTCTTGGGTGTTTGCCTCAATGAAATGATTTACCCTTTTAGGTGTTGCAGTTTCTTCCACAATTATAGTAGCTTCTTCTGCATACTCACCTAAATTCAAAGTTCTTTTCTCTGTTGGCATGATAACTAAGTTTCTCATATTGATAAAAGTTTAAATGATTAATAATTCTTTTTTATATCAATATACAGAGGGGGACTAAGGGGGTAGTACACTGTAAAGGCAGACACTCTTATATATTTAAGGTTACTGATTGAATGGGGAGGGGGGCTTTCTGTATAAAGTACCTTATAATATTTGCTCTCTTGACTTTTAGCAAAACTGAATATAGGTGATTCTTTAGTTAGGTAGTCTTTTTAATGGTATTAGCTGTATGTGGTATATTATAAAGTATAGGCTATATAACTCTTCCTAACGTGGAAATATTCGGAAAATCGGAATCGGGGAAAATGTGGGGCTGTGGTTCTGCGCCAAAAATAAAAGCCGCAAGAATTTCCTGCGACTGTATATTATTAGTTAGTACGAAAATTACTCTGTTTCATTAGTTATTAAGGTTGATAGGGACATTTTACTTAATTTCTGTATCGGGTATAGAAAGGCAAGAAAATGAGATTTTGTCCCATTTAGCTAAACTAATTCCGAATTTAATTGATAGCCTCTTATATTACCCGATTTAAATGGATTTGCTTGATAATAGAGACCGATAAGTTTCGGTTCTATATTTTCTTCGGGGTGTATGTTCAATCTCTCATATATTCTCGTTAATTCATTAACTATTTTCTCATTGGAATATCTGTTACCAACCTTGAATATATTCTTAACCAGTCTGATAACTTTATTCCCCTTACGTTGTGTCAGAATCATTTCTTCTTTGATTTTCTTTTTGGAATAGTTAAGTTCTTCTATCCTCTCTTTGCCCAAAGTCTCAAACGCTTCCACAATGAACGGGTCAATCTTCCGCATATCATTAATGAAATCTAAGGCGTATTCCGAGTAGGGAGTTTCCATTTCACTAAGAAGTTGTACCATTTTTCTGTGTTTGTCCTTTACCGAGCGTGTAGTCTTGGCAATCTTTAATTTCTCGTCATTCTCGTTATATTCGCAATTCTCAAATGTGGGATTGAAGAAATGGCAGTCATTGTACCAGTTCTTTATTTCTTGTCTTGATTGGTATCTGTTGTTCACCAATACGGAATTAATCTCATTGTCTATGGCAAACCAGTTCTTTGTAAAGTCCGAATATAGGAATTTACGGAACGGCATGGTTTCAAGAACTGCACCGAAAGCGAATCTGCTTTCTCTGTTATCCGCACTTTTGTATAAGGTTTGTATCGTGTTATAGGCAAATTCATGTGCCGAAATTTCCCATTCTATCTGTTCCCTGTCTTTGGTTATGATTTCGGGATTCACCCGATAGATATGTGTTGCCGATTTTATACCGTTACGGAATCTTCCGCAAATCTGTATGCAGTCCGTATCTATGTCAAGTATGGTATATTCGGAATTATAAGGGTCTGTAACCATTACCAAATCGGGCTGATAAGGCAAATCCAAGTCGAATGCCGTAAAGAATCTGCCAGTGAAGAAGTTATATTTCTTCATGGTATCTGCGTTCCAATCATTATAAGCATTATCAAAGGAGTATTCATTTTTCAGTTTCAAACGGCTTTTTGGCGCACAGTAAACGGTAGAATCCTCCAATATGCCGAACTGTTTCATTATGGAGTAAATCATTACCACGGAATTGACGAAAAAGCAGACTGTTTCCTCTGTGTGATTGCCTAAATATTCACTTATTGCCTTGTATATATTATAAGTATGTGTAACCGCAATTTCTTGTCTGTAATCATAATCGGCACTTACTTCCACTGTTTCAAACTCTTTAAATCTTGGGTCACTGAATCCGATAGGAGTGGCGGAAACAAGAGCCTTGCTTTTGAAACGAAAAAAGTCATTCATGGGCAGCACTATGTCCGTTCTGTAATCCACATCCTTGATTAATTGGTGGCATTCATCCATCAGCAGGAAGAAATGATTATAAATGTCAATACCACTGCAAGCGTTTTTCACTTTTCCAAAACTTTCGGGAGTAGTCATTATCTTATGTAGTCTGTTATTAGTCAGATAATTGCGAATCTTATCTGTTGTGACATCTTCATAAACGCCTAACAGATTGCTGTATTTTCCGCACTTGCTTTTGATGACGGGTACATTGGGAACTACGATAATGGAATTTCTTTGGGTTTCAAGCTCCAAAGTGGTAGCACCACAGCCGGGTATTCTTTTGGAAAGTATGCAGTTTGACGGAATCTCACTCATTACGTCAGACAGGTATTGACCTTTATGTAGAGTAATCATAATCCTTTGCTGTTTAGATAATCTATAAATTCATCGCTTCTCCTTATGCTGAAAAAGAGTTTTCCGAAACGGAACAGCCCTCTAAGTCTTATATAGGCTTCGGTTTCCCGTAAAAAAGGGATTCTTGCAATATTGTATTTCTGTTCTATTAGTTCTTTTACCACATCCTCTTGGAACTCGCTGCATAGCTTGGATAGTCTGGACGGGAATACTCCAAAATCCTCATAATCTCCCGTTTGCAGATAATTAAGAATCCACTGCCAGCCTTGTGCGTTGAGTTGGTATCTTATACTCGTTACTCCTTGACTGCTAATCCATGCTTCACCGTTCACTTGGATATAAAGCTGCTTGTGTTGTTTCATTAGTAGCTTCACTTGTCTGTGTGCAGCTTCATTATTATATGTTTGGGCAAACTGTATCTGTTTCATTTTCTCTGTTCCGATTAAAAAGAAAGCCGAGAGAGATTGTTCCCTCGACTTCCTTCCAAGCTGATTGTTTAGGCTACTTCATTCTGTTTGGGAACTTGTTGTTTGGCTTCCGCTTCTGATTTCTTCATCCATTCGGGTTTGCAGGCTTCACAGATAAGGCTGTTCACTTCATCCGTTGCTTTCATGCAGAACTTTACATTCCCGTTGAATGTGGAAGAAAATCTCACGCAACGGTAACGCTCGCCGCTGTTGTTGTACCAGTCCGCTTCAATATAGCCCCTCATAGTGGAGTTCATGTACTGCTTGAACAGTTCCATTACCAAGTTTTCACCCTCTTGGGCAATTTCGACCTCATGTTCCTCTGCTTTGTAGTCGTGCAAGCCGTTTATCATTTTAGCCATGCCGAAATGTATTGCCGAAATAAGGTCTGCATCTCCTGCACCCTCAAAATGTTGTGTCATGCCAGTAGCATAAACGACTGTGACCGATATAATCAGTTCTCCTTTTGAGGATTGTTTGAAACGCATATCCGTTCTGACGGGAAACATGAGGAATGCTTCTTTCAGTTCCTGCACGAATGCTGCACTTACTTTAGTGTTTTCTACTATGTTTTCTACTTCACTATTTAATGCTTCTGCAAATTTTAAATTTTTCATAATTCCTAATTTTAGATATTTTACATATTAATTATTAAGTCATTAAAGAACTACTAAAGCTATGCGCACTTACTTATTTGTTCCCTTTTGACATTGCAAAATTAGGGCAGAAATAAGGGGTAACAAAGCATTTTGCCTAATGCCCATGTGTGTAGAAAACGTGCCCATTCCAGTACGCAAAAAAAATGCGTACCGAAAAGAACAACCCTTTCAGTACGCATTTCTGCTATGTTTTTATGTATGTCGTTTATGAAACTACGTTGTAGTTATTAGCTATGACAGACGGAAATTTCTCGTTCTTGTATCTTCTAAGGAGATTGGATAACATTCTGTTCTTGTTGCCCTCTGAATCGTATTCTTCATTATACCTCTTGCCATCATAGCCTACGGTATAGATAAGTCTTGAAACAAGCATCATCTTGTCTTTAGATACCTTTACCTTTTTGTTGGGTATGGTAGTAGCCTTTCTTCTCTCAATGAAGAACAGAAACATATCCGTAAACTTCCACTTCTTATAAGATATGTCAAGACTGAACTTGTCCGTAAAGCTGATTTTTGACGATAAGTCATTTCTGATAAAGCCCTCCAAACCTATATCATTTAATTGTTTAATCATAGCTTCTCTGTCTTGTTCACTATGTATAATATCGCTATATGTATTGACAAAATGCTGCAAGGCTGCTTGAATGATTCTAATTGTGTCCTCTCTTTCAATAACATAGCTTTTCTTATTATTCTTTTTTAGGATGATATTTGTAGCTTCCAGCAGATTGGCATGAAAATAGCTAAAGTCCTCCAATACAGACTTGTTCAATGCAGGTGCATTTGTGCCAATATCCTCTATAAAATCATATATGAACAGAAGTAGATACCAAAACTTACTAACGTCTAACTTATACGCTTCAATGGTATTCTGTAAATCTTCGTTGGTCAGAAATTTCTCTTTGAAAGAATCATCCAGCTTTCTGTATTCTCGTTTCTTGTATTCTTCCAAAGTTCCTTTGAAAGTTCTCATTTCTTGTGTTCTCTCGTATCTTTCTTCAACGGATAAGTTTCTTTCTGCATATCTGTTGGCGAATATGGCAGGTGCAGCGGACATATCTTCATAATCGGGCAGGAAATGGTTGGCTACTTCCCACACGTATTCTAATAGAGGTTCATTTAGACATTTGTAACTTTCATGCCAAGCCACTTTCAAATCGGGCAATTCTTTTATCTGATGCAGTTCTTCTTTTGACATAGTACGGTTGTTATTAGTTATGCTGCAAAATAAAAGAAAAGTCTGCAATCTTTTGCGGATTACAGACTTCTTTTTCGTTATAGCAGGTTCTTCATGGCTTCATCTACTTGCTCGTTATCGAAACTATCTAAGTATATTTGAGTGGTGGCTAAGTCTGAATGACCCAATGCTTCACTTATCAATGCGATGTTTACTCCCGATTTCTTTAGGACACTTGCGAATGAGTGCCGGGCGACATAGGTTGTCAAGTTGGCTTCAACTCCAAGCTGTGCGGCAAGTAGTTTTAGATTCTTATTGACCTTTCCTAATATCTTATGTATTCTATTCTGTTTTTGTAGGGCGGTCTTATGTATCTTACTGTCTAAAATCGGAAACAGATAGCCTTTACTTTCTTTTGAATACTTTTCGATTATCTGCATGGCTTCTTGTGGTATTCCTATTTTAATCAGTTTCTTTGTTTTTTGACGAATATAGTGTAATCTGCCATTCTGAATATTCTCGTTTGTTAGATTAGCTATATCTGTGAAGTTGATTCCACCGCATAGATAACTGAACACGAATATGTCTTTACTCAACTCCATATACTGTTGCTTTCCGATGGGCTGCACTTCTGTTGTGAATTTCAGCACGTCTGTTTTGGCAATGGCTCTCTTTTGGGTAGTGGTATCGAATTTGTTAATCTTGTAATCATCAAACGGATAATCGGACTTTCGGGCACACTTTGCTTTGATAGCTTTATTGTATGCACTACGGAGCGTGCGAAAAAGTAGGCTGATTGTAGTTTCTCTATTACCTTTGGAGCGTAGCCACTTCTCATACTTGTTAAGCCAAGCAATATCTATTTCATTAAATGGAATATCCAATTTCCCATTAGTGAAAACTTTGAGTGAATTGAATGAGCCTTTATAGATAAGACGGTTTCCACATTTATCCCCCCGTGTGTATTGCTCTATAAGTTCCTTGTAGAACATACTGACTGTTTTTAGCTCAAACTTTGTATTCCCATTATTGAGTAAAGTGGTGGTAGTGTATTCTTTTTGTTCGCTGTTTAGTTCCAACATGCGTTGTTGTAGCTCCCTTTGTTTATCCAAGATAATCTTTTGGATATATTCTTTATTAGGGCAGTTAGGCTTAGGTTTGTTTCGTGTGAAGTCCCAATATTTAGGATTGATGGATATGCCTAAACTTTGGTATTTACGCTTTCCTCCTTTAGATACTTGGAGCATCAATGGATTTTCACCATTGGATAATGTCTTAGATTTGTAGCAAACTACTGAAACACAGGCATTCATAATGAATTTTCGGTTTACATCTTGGTTTACATGCACCCTCTGAAACCACCCGAAAATAGACTTTCCGTAACCTGCTAAAAGCAGAAAACCTCGATAGCTAATCTATTAACTATCAAGGCTTTCATTATGAGCGGTAAGCGGGATTCGAACCCGTGACCCTTAGCTTGGGAAGCTAATGCTCTACCAACTGAGCTACTACCGCAGATGAATTGTCGAACAAAAGTAGGTCTTATTATACAAATAAGCAATAATAAAACCTACTTTTTTTTCATCAATAATCTATTTTATCTAAAATTCCTGCCAGATATGCTATAGTTACTCCATAGTTTGTCATCGGGATATTCTGCTTACGTGCTTGTTCTACACGGCTTAGCACATATTTACGATTAAACATGCAAGCTCCACAATGAATGATGAGATCATATTTACTTAAATCCTCAGGAAAATCTGTTCCAGAGACATGTTCAATCAGCAATCCTGATCCAAACTTTTTACGAAGCATATTGGGTATTTTTACCCTTCCGATATCTTCAGTTAGTGGGGCATGAGTACACGCTTCTGCGATCAAGACACGAGAATTTTCTGTCAGTCTTCCAATAGCATTTGCTCCCTCTATGAAATAATCAATGTCACCTTTATATTGGGCAAAGAGGACAGAGAAAGAAGTCAATCTACTTGCAGAAGGCTTCTTTTCATATACAGTCTTGAAAACTTGGGAATCTGTAATGATGAGTTTTGGAGGATGTACTAATGCTTGAAGCATACGATCTATTTGATCTGTCGTACAACTCATTACGAGGCACTTCCTGTCAAGTAATTCACGAATTGTCTGGACTTGAGGAAGGATTAGTCTGCCTTTAGGAGCCTGAATATCTTGTGGCATAACGAGCATTACCGTATCTCCTTCTTCCACCAGTTTGCCAACAATCCCTCGCGACATTGTTTCATCAGGTAATTTAGCAATCAGACTACGACGGATATCTTCCATTCCTTGTTTAGTGCAGGCACTTACCCCAAGGGGAACCTGTCCACATTTTTTTTCTATCGAACGAATTGTAGAAGTAACGTCTGTCAGCAAATCTGCTTTATTCAATATCCATACTACTGGAATATTTTTCTCTTTCAACAAACGACTCCATTCAAGTTCTTTCTCTATATCATCTCCTGTGCACACTAATAATGCAATGTCAGTGCGATCCATAGCACGCATAGTCTGCTGGATACGAAGTGCTCCCAGTTCACCGTCATCATCAAGTCCTGCGGTATCAATGAAAACACACGGACCTATTCCATGTATTTCCATTGCTTTATATACAGGATCAGTGGTTGTTCCTGCTATGTCCGAAACCAGAGCTACTTCCTGATTAGTAAGGGCATTAATCAGCGATGACTTTCCACTATTGCGTTTGCCAAATAGCCCGATATGCAGGCGGTTGGCACGAGGTGTTTCTTGCATAAAATTCAAACTTTATTAATTAGAATCTGAAATCTCGTTGTCCCTCGGAAATACGTTCCAGATTTTCCAAAGCACGACGACGGATAGCAGGATTAGGAATCTGTTCCATCTGTTCACGGATCATTTTCACACCCAATTCACGCGTTTCTGGAGAAGCATAATCTTCCAAATATTCCTGTAGTGTCATCAGCGCATTTGGAGCACAACAATTGGCTATTTGTCCGGTTTTTACCAGCGACATGAAACGGTCTCCCGTACGACCTTCTCGATAACACGCTGTACAGAAGCTGGGGATATACCCTAATCTCAACAGCCAGGATACTATTTCATCAAGAGTACGGCGATCGCTTACATCAAACTGTGCCGAATTTTCTTCGGGAGTTTCTTCGTGTACATATCCACCAACACTTGTACGTGAACCTCCACTAAGTTGAGAAACTCCTAATGCCAATACTTTTTCTCGTGAGCGTTGAGATTCGCGAGTAGAAACAATCATACCAGTATAAGGAACGCTGATACGGATCACAGCCACAATTTTCTGGAAGATCTCATCTGAAATAGCATTTTCAAAATCGGATGCATTGATGTCATCGGCCGAACAGATACGCGGAACACTAATAGTATGAGGTCCTACTCCGTATGTAGCTTCTAAGTGTTCAGCATGCATCAACATACCAACAAAATCGTACCGATATGTATTAAGTCCGAATAGTACTCCTATTCCTACATCATCGATACCTCCCTGCATAGCGCGGTCCATTGCCTCTGTATGATATGCATAATTACTTTTGGGTCCGCGTGGATGAAGTTTTTCGTAGTTCTCTTTATGATAAGTTTCCTGAAACAAAATATAAGTTCCAATTCCTGCATCGTGCAAACGACGGTAATTTTCGACTGTTGTTGCAGCTATATTTACATTCACACGCCGGATAGCTCCATTTTTATGCTTAATGCTGTAAATGGTCTTTATAGATTCCAGGATATATTCTATCGGATTATGCAGCGGATCTTCACCAGCCTCGATAGCAAGACGTTTATGTCCCATATCTTGCAATGCAATGACTTCCTGGCGAATCTCATCCTGAGTAAGCTTCTTGCGGGCAATCGACTTGTTTTTGATGTGGTAAGGACAGTATACGCAACTGTTTACACAGTAGTTTGACAAATAAAGCGGAGCAAACATAACAATACGGTTACCGTAAAAGCGCTGTTTGATCTTGCGTGCCAGTGCATATATTTCTTCCAACAAATCATTGTCGTCACATTCCAACAGAACGGCGGCTTCACGATGAGAAAGTCCTTTACAGTCGCGAGCTTTATCTATGATAGAACGAATCAACTCACGATTGTCTTTGTTGGCTTTTGCATAATCCAGTGTAGCCATGATTTCATCGTGATTGATGAATTCTTCTGCATGAGGTGAATCTATTTTATACATAATTGACTTTATATTTAATAATAAAACGATGTTTAGTATGCGTTGTAATCTCCTCGGCCTTTATCTATGACATATCCTATTACTTTCAGTCGCTGTTCCAACAGAAGAAGCCCTTCGGCTGCTTCAGCACCTAGAGAAGCCTTATTATCATATAAGGAATATTTGCTCCGTTGTATGACGGGAGAGAGGTTAGGCATTACCACATTGGCTCCTGCCAATATGCCTTTTTCTCGTCCTTCTGGAGAAAGGGTAGCAAGTGCTGTTGTAGAAGGAATTAAAGCATGAGGATGCATCAGACGGAAAATGGAGAGTAGGAGCAGTGTCTGGTTCAAACTTCCCGAAGGCATCATTGCAAAAGGAGTATCATGATGTGGAAGAAACGGTCCAATACCGATCATTTCTGGTTGAAAGTTTTCGATATAAAGGATATCTTCTATCAAATTATCAATAGTCTGATATGGGCTTCCTACCATAATCCCTGTTCCAGTCTGGAAACCAATACGCTTCAAGTCTGCCAGACACCTCAGACGGTTGGACAAAGACATAGCTTCAGGGTGAAGCTTGCGATAATGAAGCTCGTTATGCGTTTCGTGACGAAGTAAATATCTGTTAGCTCCAGCCTGGAAAAAACGTTCGTATACAGATGTTTCTTTTTCTCCTAATGAAAGTGTAATTGCTACGTCTGGAAACTCTTTTCGAATAGAGGATACAGTACGTATAATCATTTTATCATCATTCATTTCTCCTCCCTGAAGAACAAACGTCCGGAATCCCAGTTCATAACCATGTCGGCAACACGCCAGAATTGTTTCTTCATCCAAATGATAGCGTTCTATCAGATGATTACTACGCCGGATACCACAATAGTAGCAGTCATTCTTACATCGGTTGCCAACTTCAATAAGTCCCCGGATAAAAATCCGGTTTCCAAAGCTAGCATGTGAAACTTCTCTAGCAAGAGCATTGATATAGGATAAGTCCTTATCATTACACTGACTCAATAAGATACGAAATTCATCGGGAGCCAGTGTATGCTCCCGATGAAGACGTTCTATTAAACTTCTCATAAGGTAGAGAAGAGATTATTCTTCTTTATAATTTTCATATTTCAGCGTACGCTTCAGCAAATCTTGATTCAACTGGCGTTTTCCTGAAACAGAATCATTATAAGCACTTGGTCCTGTTACACATCCTCCTTCGCATGCCATCATTTCGATGAATTGGGCATCCACTTTTCCTGTCTTAGCCCATGCACGCATCTGTCCGATACTCTTCTTGTTGAAGTCTGAGAACTGCAGCATCTTTATACCATCTGCCTTAGGACCCAAATATGACTTAACTGCTCCTGCAACACCACCAGCTTGTGCAAAGCCATGGGCTTCACAAACAGATTCATAGGCAACCTTATACGGATTGGCTTGAGCCAGTTCAATACCTAATCCACGGAATACTGAGTGTAATTCTTCGAATGTCATTACGTAGTCTACACACTCATCACGCTGTGCTTCTTTACGCTTTGCAATACACGGACCTATAAAAACAACTTTTGCTTCCGGATATTTCTTTTTGGCAATACGTGAAGCATAATACATAGGAGAGCCTGTACCTGACACATAAGGCTTCATAGCAGGAATATGCTTGTTTACTAGCTCAATATATGAAGGACAGCATGAGGTTGTCATAAACTTTTGTCCTTCCTCCAGCTTTTCAAGTAATTCGTGTGCCTCATTGCTTGTTGTCTGCATAGCTCCTTCGGCAACTTCTATTACATCAGCAAAGCCTACCTCTTTCAAAGCTCCGTAAACCTGGTCGATAGTTGCATCGAACTGTCCCAGTACAGAAGGAGCCAGAATTGCAACAACCTGTTCACCACGGCGTATTGCTTCCAACACATCGAATACCTGAGATATCTCGAAAATTGCGCCAAACGGACATGCATTCAAACACTTTCCGCAATAAATACATTTGCTTTCGTCTATGTGCTCTATATTATTTTCATCTTTGCTGATTGCTTTTACCGGACATGCTTCTTCACAAGGTACCGGAATATATACAATCGCATGATAAGGACAACTTTTATGACAAATACCACAGCTGATACAAGTATCATGATCAATATGTGCCTGTCCTGTTTTCTTGTCGAAATGTACAGCTCCTTTCGGGCAGTTCATATAGCAGCTTCTGGCCACACAACCACGGCACAGATTACTTACTTCGTAATTAACCTGTACACAAGAAGAGCATGCTTCATCTATAACACACAGAATATTTTCTTTAAGTTTGTTTCTACGATCCAATGCCTGACGGGCATATTCCGATAGAGGAGTCAGTTCATCCGTTTCATCAGACATATCCCAGCCCAGCAACGGAAGTGACTTATATTTCGTTACGGCGCGTTCTTTATGAATACAGCAGCGTCCTACAGGTTGAGAACGGCGAGGACTGAATTCCAAAGGAACACGATCTATTTTTTCAACTAGCTGGTTTTCCTTCCACAAAGCGACCAGTTTTTCCAATAGCTTGTGGCGTACAATCATTACGTTGTTTGATGCCATAACAAAGTTAGGTTAAAAAGTTAGGTTATTTAGTTTAGTTATCCTTAATATATAAAAATTTATTTTTCTTCTGCTGCTCGTAAAATGAGCGTAGTTGCTCCAAGAGTAAAAATGGCTCCGTCTTCTATACGTACACGATCTTTGGGACCTAAAAGTTCATTCATCAGGAAGGTTCCCGTTATGCTGTCATTATCCCGTAGGGTATATACGATTTTCCCTTGTTTGTTTTGCTTTACATTCAGCACGCAATGCCGGCGATCCATGCTTGGATCATTTGTTTCTACAGGAATATCAATTTCATTCCCTTTACTACGGCGACCTATTATATTATCACCTTCATGCAAAGGGAGCACTTGTTTATAGCCGAAAACATTTTCTATAGCTATCACGTTGCCAAAATCTTGCGTTCCTTCTCTCTCATCAACGACTTCTTCACGACGGGAACCTGCACTCAGTTTGGATTTTCCAATACGGATACCAAACTGTTTTTTACAATTATCGCATACGAAAACCAATGACTGACCTTCTTCGTATTTTGTTTCATCAAATTGTATGTAGTTGTCACACTTCGGACATCTGACTCTTTTCATAATGTGATTATTCTCGGTTTATTTAGTTGTAAGCACCCATGCTGACGCAAAATCTGCATTTTCCTTCAATTCTTTAATCTGTTTATATGCATCAGTCTGATTAGTATATCGGTTGATTGCAACACGGAAACGTCCGTCCGATTCCAGAATTTGCGCTTCCTTATAACCTTTTTGCTGCATTTGTTTTACGACTTGCATTGCGTCACTATTTGTTGCCAGACTTGCAACTATAATATAACTGTCAGCTTTTGTAGTCGCTTTTTGAGGCACTTTATTAGCTGCAGGAGTCTTTTTTTCTACAGGTTGCTTCACATCCTTTACAACATGTGCTGCCGGCTTTGCCGATGGAGCTGCAACTTTTTCTATTTTCACAGCAACCGGTTTCAGTGTATTGATATTATTCTTTACAGATTGCTTTTTTACTGTTTTTTGTTTCTTTTCCTGTTGCTGAACAGAAGGAGAGACCGTAATAATACTTGATGCCATAGAATGATTTTTAATAGCATCAAATAATCCAGTCGAACCTAAAGAAGCATATTCAGCATCATCCAAGTAGGTGTTTTCCACTGGAATAGAAAACAAGAAAAACAACAATATTGCAGCTGCTATTGCTACTATGTTCTTACTCCATCTGCGATAATGAAAGGACGAACGGCGTGTACTGGTCTTTACCGTGCGGGGCATAGCATATTCGACCAAAGGTTTCTCCTGAGGTACATTCTCTGGTGACAACTTTGGAAATGTGAATCCTTGAAGTCCATATAATGAAGGAGTAAAGAAACCATTTGCTTCCGGTTCAAATTCATATACTCCGTTCATATTATAATACAGCGTACCTACATTGTTCAAATATATATGTCCGTATCGGTAAATATCTTCTTTCTGTTTCTGTACGAGCTTTTCTATCTTGCGGGTTGCATCAGGAAAATCCGTATTATATGCTTGCATATAAGACTGTACAAGCAAACCGTCATTCATGACAAGTTGAGGATTAAAGCCGATTGTACGTGCCGGCGGACAAAACTCTCCCGTATCTTCGTTGTATACACACGAACGATAGTGAGCTATAAAGCCTCCCAGACCAGGAACAATCACGCAATCGTTCTCCAGGAGTAATACTTCAATATGTTTTGCTAATTCAATCATAATGCAAAGATATGATTTTTTCTCTAATATTTACATTACTTTTCTTGTATTTTGTCTGAAAAGAAATGCGTGTACAATCTATATAAACTAATAAACTGCTTATAAAAACATATCACTTCTTATCTAAGAAACCGTAATAAAGTAAACATAATCAGTAATCGAGGTAAGTATTATATCCTGAAATAGGGTATCTTTGCCATCAAAATCAAAATCAGTAATGGATAGAATAACCAATATTAAGAAAAACAATTGTTTTTGCAGGCTTTTTGAACCTGATCTGTACTCCAGGGATATCGCAAGAACAAAAACATGATACAATTCGTGCAAGCAAAGTTTATGAAATAGGAGAGGTAGTGGTTACAGGAAGCCGTAACGAGACAGATGTGCGCCATCTTTCACAAACAGTTTCCGTAATCAACCGCATCGACATAGAACATGCCATGCAACCCTCTTTATTACCTGTGCTTACCGAACAAATTCCGGGACTGTTTGTCACCTCAAGAGGTATCATGGGATATGGGGTTTCAACTGGTGCTGCCGGAGGTATTTCGCTGCGTGGTCTAAGTGGCGGGACAGGCAGATTAATGGTTATGATTGACGGTCATCCATAATATGCCGGTATATTCGGTCACCCTATAGCAGATGCTTACCAATCATTTCTTGCCGATAGGGTAGAAGTTCTAAGAGGTCCGGCATCTGTACTCTATGGCTCCAATGCAATGGGTGGCGTAATAAATATTGTCACCCGCAAAATGCATGATAACGGTGTAAATACTAATATTCACATGGGATATGGTTCTTACAACACATTGGAATCAGAATTCACCAGCCGTATTCGTAAAGGACGTTTTTCCAGTGTAGTGTCAGGGTCGTATAATCGTACAGACGGGCATCGTAATAATATGGAGTTTGAACAATACGGAGGATATGCAAAATTAGGCTATGAAATGACCGGCAACTGGAATTTGCGAGGAGATATAAACATAACCCATTTCAATGCATCATATCCGGGACCGATAACGGCTCCGTTGCTCGACGGTGACCAGCGTATTACGAGAGGGGTAACTTCATTCGCTATTGAAAACAACTATGAACAGACATCCGGAGGTCTGAGTTTTTTTTACAATTGGGGAAAACATTGGATTAACGATGGATATACACCTTCGAAAGAAAAGAAACCTCAGGATGGGCGTTTTAACTCACGGGATAATATGATGGGAGTTTCACTCTATCAGAGTATGCAGTTTTTTAAGGGAAACCGAATAACAGCAGGGATTGACTGGTTTCGATACAGAGGTAAGGCTTGGAATGAATATGTAAGTGGAGAGCATATAGGTACAACATCAGATCTGGTAAACAAGCATGAAAACGGATTGGCTGGCTATGTTGATCTGCGCCAAAATATAGGAACTTGGCTGACTTTCAATGCCGGACTTCGCGCAGATCATCATTCACGTGTTGGATTGGAATGGGTGCCACAAGCAGGACTGGCTTTTCATTTGCCCCATACGATTGAAATGAAAGCTTCTGCATCGAAGGGCTTCCGTTACCCAATTCTACGGGAGATGTATATGTTTCCGCCACAGAACCCCGATTTACAACCGGAATCCATGTGGAATTATGAATTGGCTTTTTCGCAACAATTGCTGAACGGCAGATTTACTTATGGAGTAAACTTGTTTTACATTGACGGGAAAAATCTTATTGAAACTCTTCCCAATCCCAATGGTAGTGGTATGCTAAATCAGAATTCCGGCGAAATAGAAAATTCCGGAATAGAACTACAAGCAGCCTGGCGTATCAGTCAATATTGGTCTGTCGACGGGAATTATAGTTATCTGCATATGAAGAATCCTGTTTTGGCAGCCCCAAAGCACAAGCTTTATACCGGAGTCAACTTTAACTATAGACATTGGGATATATCTACTGGCATACAATATATCTCCGGACTTTATACACAAACCGATCCAATTAAAACAGAAGAATTTGTTTTATGGAACATACGGGCTTCATATCAAGCTTGCCGTTGGTTGAATATCTGGGCACGCGGTGAGAACTTGCTGGCGCAAAAATATGAGATTAATGCAGGATATCCGATGCCACGGGCAACAGTTATGGCTGGAATAAATATCAGTTTTTAAAGACCGACTATAAAAGATCTTCATCACTCCATAAATCCAGCATATCATTTACTCCCCAATACCAGCGTACAAGACTGGCATAAGCATTATTATGCCGATAGAACGAAGATGGTACCGTATTACCACGCATTGTATAAACTGATGCTGCCGGAATTAAATTTTCAGACGTTATAAGCTGTTCTGTATAATGAGATTCATAACCACGCAGCATCAGTTTCCGGTAATTCATTTGACGATAGCCAGTACATACTCGCGAATCGGTCACTGTAAAATTAAAAGGAAAGATATCAGCCATTTCATAGGCAGTTCCCCCACGACGTGCGGTTATAGAGTGTGAAAGCAGGAGCATTCCCCCACATTCGGCCAGCAGTTTGCCCCCATTCTCAATATAGTTGCGAAGCTGTCCGAATAATCGTTTCCGGCGATATAGCTGACGTGCAAACAGTTCCGGATATCCTCCTGGAATATAAACCAGATCAGCTTCCGGAAGGTCACTGCCATATATAGGACTAAAATAGGTAATTTGCCCGTTTCGTGACAAGGAATCAATCGTTTCACGCGATAAAAAACAAAAGGCCGGATCGCGTGCGATAGCTATACGTAACTTTTTACTGTTTGTTATTGGTCTGTTTTCTAACTCCGAATCAGATGTGTAAGGAAGAATATGCTGACAGGGGAAAATGCGTTCACATAAACTTAACAACTTATCTACATTCACATATTTGTCCACTAGAGAAGCGATCTGGTCTATTTGTTCGTCTATAGAACGCCTGGCTGTCAGTGTCAAGCCAGAATGGCGGGAAGGCAATTTAAAATCATCTATTATAGGTAAATATCCCAGACATTCTACACCTGCATCGACGCAAGCTTCACGCAACAAATTTAAATGAACGGATGAAGCAACCTGATTAAAAATAACACCTGCTACATGAACCAAATTCTCGAAATGTTTGAATCCATACAATACAGGCGCTACTGAATATGCAGTTGCACGTGCGTTGACCACTAATATTACGGGTATCTTCAATAATCGCGCAATATGAGCATTACTCCCTTGCATACGATTATAGCCATCAAAGAGTCCCATACTCCCCTCAGTTATACATACATCAGCCTTTTCTGCATATTTATTATAAACAGACTGGATATGACTGTCGGATGCAAGCCAGGCATCCAGATTTACAGAATCGTAACCAGCAGCAATGGAATGATACTGAGTATCTATGCAGTCAGTGCCACATTTAAACGTTTGTGTACGCAATCCCCTTTGCTGCAAAATACGCAACAATCCCAGCGTAAAAGTAGTTTTTCCGCTTCCAGATACAGGAGATGCTATCAATAATTGTGGTTTCATGCTAGTTACGGTTGATAAAATCGGGCACAAAGATAGGGAGAACTCATGAATTTCCGTATTTTTGCAAACAAGAAAATAACAATCAATGAGAACAATAGTTATAACTGGCGGAGCCAAAGGGATAGGGCGCTGCTTGGTAGAGTATTTTGCATCGCAAGGTAATGCAGTCTATTTTATAGATATGGATGCGGATGCCGTTGCGACTGTAACGGAAAAATTATGTGCCAAACAAATGAATGTTTATGGCTTTACAGGAGATATTGCCGACGAACAAGTATTGCAAAAGTTTGCGGCGAGAGTGATAGAAGAAACTCCACAAGGAATACATTGCCTGATAAATAATGCTTGCTTGATGAAAGGAGGAATCCTCAGCGGATGTAGTTACGATGATTTCTTGTATGTACAGCGTGTCGGTGTTGCAGCTCCTTATCTGCTTAGCAAGCTCTTCATGCATCATTTTGCCGGTGTTGGTTTCATCGTAAACCTTTCCTCAACCCGTGCGTTTCAGTCGCAGTCCGATACAGAAGCTTATACGGCAGCCAAAGGAGGCATTACCGCACTGACCCATGCGCTTGCCGTAAGCCTCGCCTGTATAGCCCGTGTCAATGCTATAGCACCGGGATGGATTGATACAGGTAAGTTTCACGACGAAAGTTATGTTCCCGACTACACTGAAGGAGATATCATGCAACATCCGTCACAACGGGTAGGAGAGCCTGAAGATATCGCCCGTGCTGTAGAGTTTCTCTGCGACGAACGCAATTCTTTCATCAACGGACAATGCCTGACCATCGACGGCGGAATGAGTAAGCTGATGGTTTATCACAACGACTACGGCTGGAGAAAAGAATAAAACTTGTATTAATTATTTCATAAAGATTCTTATGCTATTACAATTATTATTTGTCCTTGTGGCGATAATTATCGGTGCAAGAGTAGGCGGTATCGGACTGGGAATATTGGGCGGACTTGGTCTTGCTGTGCTGACCTTTGTATTCGGACTTCAACCCACTGCACCTCCGATAGATGTAATGCTTATGATTGTTGCTGTCATTGCGGCAGCAAGTTGTATGCAAGCAGCAGGTGGACTGGACCTGATGGTGAAGTGGGCAGAGAAGATTTTGCGAAAGAACCCGCATCATATTACATTGCTAAGCCCGTTTGTGACTTACTTTTTTACCTTTTTTGCAGGAACAGGACATGTAGCTTATTCTGTTCTTCCCGTTATTGCCGAGGTTGCCAAAGATACAGGTATTCGTCCGGAACGTCCGCTGGGTATCGCAGTTATCGCTTCGCAGCAGGCTATTACTGCCAGCCCGATATCGGCAGCAACGGTTGCTATGCTTAGTATGCTTGCCGGATATAACATTTCGCTGTTCGATATCCTGAAGATTTCCATTCCCTGTACGCTGGCTGGAGTTCTTCTCGGTGCACTGTATTCGATGAAAGTCGGCAAAGAACTGAAAGATGACCCTGAATATCAAAGACGACTGGCAGCTGGTGAAATTTCCGGTGATGGTTATCATACCACAGAAGTGGCAAGTCATGGTAAGGCACTTACTTCTGTCATTCTCTTTTTGGCTGCCACGATAGGAATTGTTTTATTCGGATCTATCGACGGACTCCGCCCGACATTTACAACAGCTCAAGGTGAAGTTCAAATGGAGATGTCACACATTATCGAAGTGTTGATGCTTTCTGCCGCCTCACTCATTTTGCTATTCACAAAAACAGATGGTATAAAGGCAGCAAAAGGTTCTGTTTTCAATGCAGGAATGCAGGCCGTAGTTGCAATTTTTGGTATTGCATGGATGGGAGATACCTTCATCGCAGGAAACATGGAAGTTATGAAAGAGAATATTTTCGGCCTTGTTACCGATATGCCTTGGCTGTTTGGTGTGGCCTTGTTCCTGATGTCCATCTTGTTATTCAGTCAGGCAGCTACCGTTCGTTCTCTGTTACCGCTCGGCATAGCACTAGGCATTTCTCCTTATATGCTTATCGCGCTTTTCCCAGCTGTGAACGGTTATTTTTTCCTGCCCAACTATCCGACAGTGATAGCCGCCATAAACTTTGATACTACCGGAACAACACGAATAGGCAAATATCTGCTGAACCATTCGTTTATGATGCCCGGACTGATAGCCACCATTGTATCGGTTGTACTGGGTATTGTGTGGGTTTCGATGATGTAATTATAATGAAGTTTAAATCCCATATAGATAGATTAATTTATTACTCTTCTGCTAATAGCCCTATCATTACCAAAAAAGTTTGATAGGGCTATTATTACTTATGATATTTCAAATGGCTGATTGAAATTCAATGAATAACATACAAGATTCTTTTGGAGATAAAAAATCAATGATTTCCTATTATTTCAAAAAGCAGCAAACAAGCCATTAAAAAAATCTGATATCACAGAGCCAACATAAACAACCAATTTAACCAAGTAATAAATAATAACACAAAAAAGAATAATCATTATACCTGTCCAGACAGCTTTCCGATTGACTTCATTGATCACCTCCTGATCATCTTCTACAAAACCGACTATAAGTTTGCAGTTCTGTAAATAAGCACGATTGCAAAAATCAATAATATCGCCGATATAGAATGGAATTAAACCAAGTGCCACATCGCGAAGTATATTGAAAATAACCGCTAATGTCAATGGTAATGAACGAACTTTACATGCGGCAACATAGATAAATGGTACGGCAAAAACTGAAGTTAGAGCGTCACCAAATCCTGGCATGAAAAAACCAATTATAGGGTCAAGACAGAATTTATCCATCCATTTGGCTATGCTTAGAACTGTTCTATAAGATGAAGACTGTTCGATTTCCATGCGCCGCAACTGCTTTTCCATTTGACGTAGTTCTTCTTTCTGTATGGATTGTTCGATCTGCAATTCTTCTTCCGTATTGTCTAGCCCCAACTCTTTTTGTGCCTGATGTCTTCTGTTATTTTGCATTTCACTCATAATTCTATTGTTTTAGTTCCATTAATAAAGTCCTCCCAATCTCCGTCTTCAAATAAATTACGACTTTTGTCAGCCAATGCCAAGAATCCGCTTTTTAGTTGTTCATGGTTTTGAGCTGTATTCATGCGTTGCAGACTTTTCATTAAAATATCGCTCCTGCCATTTAAACTTTCCAGATACTGGTAAAATTGGCTTTGTAGTTTTGTTAGCTCCTGATTATAATTATTTTCTGCAATTGCACATTGGGCTTTCATGGCTTCCAGTTTTATCGCACTCTCAAGAAAAGTGATTGTCTGCTGAATAGCTACGCCTTCTGCCGCTCTTATTTCTGCTAATTCGTGCTCACTCTGTTTTATCTCTGGGATAGATTCAATAACAGGAATATTGTCTACATTACTTTCAATAGATTTTCTTCTATGTGCAGAAACTGTAGAACCTTCCAAATGTTCTCTTACAGACTGACAAAATACGTCTATTTTGTTACTTAAATCTTCAGGGATCCGAATGTCTTGCTGTGTGATAGAAACCGTTTGGGTCAATGAATTATCTAATCGGTTTTCTGCTATTTTTCTGCCTAATCGCAATAAGTTGATAACAGCTTCCAAATGAGGAATCATCCTTAAACGGATATTTCTATCGGCGCTGATATTCTCTATAATTAAGCTGTTCTGTTGTTGTAGCATATTTTTAAAATGATTATGCTCCATTTGATGCTCCTTAAATCTTGTTTGTTGCAACTTTAATTCATCACTATCCAGCTTTATATCTACCTGTAAATTCTCGTATTGCATGACAAGTGGTTTACAAATTTGGCTCCACTCATAAATACGTCTGTTGTAAGATTTGTTTAACGTTCCCAATGTACATATGTTCTTCAAAAAAGAAGGTTTAGAGGGCTTAGTTTGTTTGGCATCCTTATATTGTGTCTGTAAGCTGTCCAGTAGCTGTTTACATTCCGTAATATGCATAGAGTAATAACCGATATTAAGCTCCTCATCATTCATCTCTTGTTCTATTTTGTTTAGTTCTGCCAAGATATCGTCACGTTCCTGTTTCAGACTTCTTGTTTTATCATCGTTATAGAGCAAATCTGTTAGCTGACGCCATTCTTCCGAAAGAACCAGCTCTGCAAATTTACAGAAAGCTTCTGCTTCAGGAATGAAAACATCATTAAGTGACTTGTAGACAACAAAGAGTCTTCCCATATCCCCCTTAATCAAGGCAACGTCATGATTTACGCTATTCTTCAGGCAAAGTAATTCTTGTTTGAGATTTGCAACTTTCTCTCCCGTTTCCATATAATGTGAAAGCATATTTAAACCTGCTAATATCAAACCAATTTGTTTATTACTTGTCCCTCTATAAGCAATACTTGCTGTTTTCAATGACTGCGCAAAACTGTCTGATATATCAGACATCAGTGTTGAGCATTTTTCATTTATTGTATTGTAGTCTAGCTGTACATTCTGTAACATCTTATGTACATCCAGGTATTCTATCTTTTCAAAATCGAACAGCTCGGGAGAAACTACTTTGATAGATTCACCAAACGCATCAACAAGTGTCAGAGCAAACCTGTGATAGATATCACAAATGTAAGCACGTAATTTTATAAAATCTCCTATCAAAAGATGTATCTGTTGTTTGGCTTCATCGTAATTTCCAACCAATGCCGAGTACTTACCGAAAACTTTTGTTGCTTCTTGTTTTACAGATTCTACTCCTTTTGTTCCGATAATGGCACCGGTTATATTACTGCCTTGGCGGACTGCTTCTTCTCGTATAACCTCTGCCACTGATTTATTTACACTATTTAGTGATTTATTCCAGTTCTGCAAACGCTGTTGTTCTAATTTAAACAAACAGTCTGTTTCATTTTTCGCAATCAATCCATCTGCCTGATACTCATCTACTAATAAACCTTTTTTTTCGTTATCGTAAAAACAAGTCCTGATAGAATTGTCCTGATTGAAATATTGGTAAGCTTCCCATACCAATATTCCGACCTCAAAGCAGTCATTTGATATACCCAACTGCTGCAAGTCGTAAGCTAAATCAGCCCTCGTATAAACAGTTCCTTTCTGATGAGACAACTCCTTGATTTTCTGATAAATATTTATTTTGTCCATAAGATATTGATTTATATAGTCACAACATTTCTTAAATTACAATGTTTTTCTGCTTAATGCCAGGTGAAAAGCATTCATCATGCCAACGTAGCATTCTTCGTATCCAATTCGGGCACTAGGATGATAACTGTTAATCACCCATTTTTCCGTAGCAGGCGAATAATAAATCCAATCCCCCGTATCGGGTACAACTTGTAAATCTGTCAGATATTGTGAGCGAACAAAATCTAAAATAAGATTTTTTCCGTTGACACAACCACAACACAGAATGATGTTTGCATCATATAGCGCAATCTGTTTTTTCAGAAAGTCTGCATAATCATTCAGATACAATGAAAGAAGTCTATTGGTGATACTAGAACCTCCACACTGCTTTTTACAATTAACGTGTGCAATGGGAGCCGTTTCAAAAAAAGGACCAGATAATTCCATATTACGGACTGTCTTAAAATCGGGTACTTCTTCTGAAGTTGTATGTAATAGTCCGTAGGTCCACATACGCAGGTTTTTGATAAATGGTGCTCCATACTGATAAGAGAATACAGCTGTATTCTGACGTCCGGTTTCCTGCCGAATATTCCATGCTTCTGTATCATTCAAGTCTTTTGTCAGAATAAGCAGACGACGTTTTGCGTTTAACCATAACTCTTCTTCATTACCTTCTCTTCTGTGCCACGATCCGTCTGCATAATAGATCAGTCCCCTCCAAAGCAATCCGTCTTCAGAGAACTCTTCTGCATCGTGTTTACTTTCTGCAAATCGGCGCCATTCATCGAGAATCTGTTGCTCCAATTGTTTTAACTGTCCCATGTTCATTGATGTTAAATCAGAGGAAACAGCCTCTAGCTGGCAAACTCTTTTCTTGAGTTTGCATGGCAAAGTTAACCTATCTAAAGCACATATAAAGGCATAATGATTATTTCATTTTTACTTTTGAAATATCGCGTGTATCTATTTTATAATGAGTTATTTATGATTTTGAATTTACTAAAATCTTACTAATTATGCGAAACCAGTCTCTCTTCATCTTTTTCTCTTCTTTTTTCTATCTTTTTCTTTTTTACCATACTAAATATAGATTTCATCAATTTTATTTTATTATCGTTTGCATTGTCTGGAATTTTGCAGTGGCCAAATTTGTAATCAAACATTTTAGAAAAAGCCTCATTAGTTCCTTTTAAGGGAGCATCAAAAGATTCTTTGATCAATTTTAGAAAGATTTCTTTATGTACACGGGAAAGGCCAGGGCCAAAATTAAGTTTATTTCCCATTCTGATTATTAGCTTTTGGGTAGCACACCGTTTTAGTAACGTTACGATATTTTCAATATTTGAATCACTCCGTCCACCTTGAATACACTTAACATATTCTATTTTCTGTCTGAATGCCTCTACTGCATGCGGGTCATTGAAACTCTCAATCAATAGTTCCCTCAGCCATTTCGTTTCTATTTTTTCGGATATGATGTTATACTCCTTCTTTAATTTCTCCAATTGTTTTGGGGAAAGTTCTGGTTCTGCCCCCTCATATATAAACATATAAGTTGAAATAATAGGAATATTTATCATACCTACAAATTGAAGGTCGCCATTAGACAACAGACAATCTTTGATTGCTTTGTTCCACACAATGACAATTTGTGGTCTTAGTTCCGTCAGCACTTCCTTGAAAGCTTCATAATCAGCATCGAACAGACTTTCGTTGTCTTCATAGGGTGGTGTATAGCCATTGGGCCAATAATGCTGGATATAATTGGTAAAGGCTACTTGATCCCAAAAGAGAAGTTTTTCATCTTCCGAAAGATAATCACGTTTGTTTAACATGAGATAGGTAAAGGCATCGAACGACGGGTAGGGGAATCCCTCCAGGTAAGAATCCACCTCGATAGTATCGCTGTTTGACAATTTATAGTAATTCTGATCTTCTTTACCGACATAACATGGACAGGCAGCATCCATACTCCATATTGTATTACTGGAAGCACATTCCTCTTTCAGATGGCTACAATCCGTATATGGACAATAAAAATGCGATCCAAGAATTAATGTTTTTATTCCATGAAAACCTTTTTCATAATCTTTTCCTACTCTCGGTGTGAAAAAATATTTCTTCATATAAACCGTTTATCAAACTAGAAATTATCAATACCTTAAGTTTCGCAAGTGAATTTTAGCCCCGTTAGGCGGCGACCGCCAGCTTGTCAAAGGCCATTTTCACTGCTTTAATTTGTTTATCGTTTGATATTACCTGTTCGGTCAGAGCCATAGCGTCACAGTTGAGAGCCTCGGCAATGACGCTTATAACTTCTACGATCAGCAGCCAGATTTTTTCTGCTACTGAAAGTTCAACAGAGTTCTTTGTAATTTCAGCAAAGAGTCCTCCGATGGTCTCGTAAGACTCATTGCGTTTGACATAACTGAGTATATTGTACTGCAAGACGCATAATGATATGCCGGCGATCTGTCCGGCAAAGTCCCTACACTGGTTTTTACCGAGCTTTAGATTTTGCTTCATTTCCTTGTGAGCGACCTCAATAACCCATCTTCTTGAGTAAAGTCTGAAGGCTTCCTTGGCGTCCAACTTAAGATCGGAGGTTAGCAGGGCATTCCAGTTACCGTTCTTGCCTTTTCTATAGAAGAACAGGTTGACCTTGATGCCTGAGATCTTTGCAGAGATGGTAGCAGTATAATAACCGATTGATCGGCTGTACTTTAAGTTCTTTGTCTTCTGAAGAACCTTGATAAGTTCAGGTGCGGTCTTGGTTCCGAGAGCTGTCTCATACTTGATCTTGCCCATCTTTATCATTCCAATAAGATGGCAACCAAAGTGCCTTGAGACTATGAACTTCAGGAGTTCGGTGCAGGTGAACCAGCTGTCGACAAGAAGATAGTCGAAGCGTACACCCTCAATGATTGAGCGCTTCAGCATACTGATAGCAGTCTCAATCTTGCTTGCAAGATACTCAGAGCTACGTTTAGCAATACGCTCATCCTCAGAACGTTCCTTGGTATAACGTGAGTTTGCCTGCTTCTTGGATAAGCCCTGTGGCTTGTCGCTGCGCTTACCCTCTTCTCCATGAAGAGAGAAGTCAAGAATAGACTGAGATATACCGTCAGTAAAGCATAGGAACATTGCTTTGAAGCCCAGTATAGGCTTCATTTGAGTATGAGAGAAGACTTTACCGATCTTCTCTGTCTTGAATCCGGTCTTAGGAAGATCTGTATCATCGATAATGACGCATTTGACATCAGATTTTGTTGTTGTCTTGCGGCTCACACGAGAATACAGCTGTCTGAAAACCGAGTAGATTATACATCGCCAATTGACGTTGCCGTCATTCATGAAACGATAGAACATATCCTTATCGCATGTAAACAACTTGCAGAGTGCAGAGGACGAATAATTGGCAGCATTTTTCACCGAGAAGAACGGGAAGAGCACGAGCAACTGCAACACCTGAAGACAGGTGAACTTGCAGTTCGGATTCTTGACTGAACCGATGACTTTGCTCTGTATCCTAATGCTGTTCATTATGGTTGATATGCTGTTTATTGCCTTGCTGGCATCATTGTTTGCAAAAAACTCTTGGAGTTCACCGATAATATGTCTATTTTTGTTCATGGCTAAAGGGTTCTATGTTTTTTGTTTGACGACTTTAATATAGTGATAATTACCGAATTATCAAACACTTTAGCCTTTTTTATTACATCATTTTAGCACTTGCGAAACTTAAATCAATACTTAAAGGTAATAGATATTTTTCTATTTATTCAAACGAAAACAAAGGCATTTATCAAAAATCATTTTGTTTCCAACTTATCAGCTCATTTTTTTAATATCTTATCGGATAATTCCCGTATCACTGTCCTTCAACTGAATAGTTTTATTGACCGTCCGGTATTTACGTCCTTTGTGTAACCTCCATGTAACTGTCAGACTGACGAGATTACAGATGTCCGTGCTGTAAAGAGCTGTCGATTTCTGAAGATTACAGTTCAAGATATCTGTTTCGAACATCTTATACCGCTGCATCAATGGCAGTTGCCAGGCAAGGGAAAACTGGCAGGATTTATACTGATAGGAGCCCTTCAGCAGGATGCTGTTTCCGTTATATCCCTTAGATTCTCCTTCCAGGAAACGCCATCCGTTGTCGGCATATGCCTGAAGCGAAAAGTTTCCCAAATAAGCGTGAACATTTCCCGTCAGAAAATAAGAAGTATAACAGTGAGTGTAGTCATATCCGAAGTTGAAACAACGGAACAATCCGCCGTATAAGGCTACGGAAAGTTTATCGGGCAGCAACCAATAATTGACATATCCTGCTGTCTGCAAGGCATCTATTTCTTTCTGGTTGCGCTGGGTATAGATAAACTGATCGTCTGCCGTCCGTTCGTACACCGCCATGTTCGGGCGATGACATATCTTATAAAAGCCTTCGATGTATGCTTGCAGGCGGCCCTCGGAATAAGATAGTCTGAGAGTGTGATATGTTTCTCTGTTGGGCTTGAGGTCAGGACTTCCGGCAGTCCATTCCATGCTGTTGGTACGGATCATGGCATCGCTGATCATGGCTATGCGGGAAGTACGCTCGTTCGACTGGAAATTATAGCTTACTTGCAGTGCATTGGTGAAATCATAGCTCAGTGCAGCTTTAGGACAAAACGTCCAGTAGTCGTACGTATGCTCCTGTTGGCGGTAGTGCAGGTAGCTTGCACCTATGCCTACCGAATAACGTAGTTTACCCCAATAGCCTTTTATCTCGGAAAACAGATAGAAGCGGTTGTTGTGCATCAGGGTAAGCGAAGAAACATCGCCCGTATACGTATTGTTCGTGTATTTCTGACTGTAATTGATACCAGTAGAAAGGGTAAAAGGTTTCAACTTATTCTCGTAGATAGCTTCACTCATCAGCGAATAAGTCTTTCCGTCCACATTGTATCGGTAGGGAGAGCCTTCATCGTAACTGGTAGAGGAATTTGTATCGATATAGGTACCTACAGCATTCAGCGTGACCGACTGTCTGGGGGTAAGCTGCTGGAAATAATATAAGTCGAGAACCGGACTTCCCGTCCGACTGTTGTCTTGCTGGATTGCAATATATTCTTCCGTTCCATCTATCACACTCTTCCGGTTGAAATCGCCTGGTACGTGACTGAAATCACCACTGAGCGATGCTTGAAATACATAACGGGTAGAATCAGCTAAATTGTAGGTCAGCTTCACACGATTATTGAATCTCCGGCTGCGTGACGCAATATCGTTACGTTGAATGGTATAGACTGATCCATCATTCAAGTGATAATAGGCTGTTTCCTCCATCCGATTACCGTCAAAATCCTTATATCCGAAATCATAGTTCAACGAAAGTTCGCTTTTTCCCGTATTCCACTTACCATAGACTGTATAGTTCCCGTTTTCGGCATTCAGTGACTGACTCAGGAATGTGCCGACTGTGTATCCACTGGTTGCGCGCCGTGTCGTAATATCGATAACATAAGCGACACCATCACCATAACGGACACCGGGATTGTCAATGAAATCTATCTTACGGATGCTTTTCGGATCGAGTGATAACATTTCGGCTTGATCTACAATAATGCCGTTGATACGTAGCTGTACGCTTCCTTTATTGTCGATAGTAGACACATTACGGGCATCTTCATCGATACGGATATTAGGTAGACTGAGTTTCTGCAAGACACTATATCCTGAACTGGACGCTTCTTTCTGAGCATCGGAAGGGTAGAGCAGCAGACCGTCTGTTTTATGAACAATCCGTGCAGCTTTTACTTCCACTTCTCCCAGTTCGATACTTTGCTCGGCTGTCTGTGCAGATGCTGCAAACGAAAAAAGAATAAATGTGATACCGGCGCAGGCTTTTCGGGCAGCCCGACTAATGCCATATACCAAGGAATCCTCTACAGAGGCATTACCTTGAAACTGATTTGTTAGCCATTCCATTTGTTTCTGTTTTGATGTTTCGGAAACAAATGTAGAGGGTAGAGATAAATGACAGCCAGAACAAACACTGACATTTGTCTGACATTTCAGTGTCAGTTTTATATCTTATTGATTTCCAGTGAATAGTTCCGACCTCTGTCTGCTACGATTTTCAGATTAGTATGTTCCTCTACAATCGGCTTCAGCCTGCGGATAAGCGTATAAAGTGTATCATTGGCATCCTCTTTCTTGGGCCAGAGTGCTGCGCAAATGTCCTCTTTAGTCAGTGAATGTGACGGAGCATTCCAGAATAACAACATGAGCTGCTGTTGCATTGGAGTAAAGCGGATAGGAGTGTGTGCCGCCGTATAAAACCGCTGGTCCACTTCCGAATAAACCAGTCCTCCAAAACCGGTGACAGCTTCCGAACCTTCTTGCTTCTTTCTCAAATAGAGCCACGACAGCATCGCCCAAAGGAAAGCCGAAATCATGCAGGCAGCCGGAATGCGCTGATCCGACATACTCAATATACTGGCAACCGACAAGCGGGCATATCCTTTTAAGGCAAGTGTTTCTCCTGCATGTTTATCCTTTACTATCAGCGTGTCACTACAGACAGCTTGTTCATCCAAAGAATTATCCTGAAAATCGCTATCAACCACATCGAATGTAATAAATGCCGCCTGCTGAAGACGTTTATCTTTCAGGTAACGGCAAAACCATTCATCGGAAACAGCAATCAGTACCTGTCCTCCTGAAGTCTTGCGAAGTTGCTTGTACACCCTGATTGTATCTTGGGTAATGATATAATCTTTTCTCTCTTTGAGGGTTTGTGCCAAAGCCTGATTCAAATCGGCTGTTATTTCATTCCTGGCCTTACAATAATTGTGACGGCCAGCCAGCAAAGAAGTCAGCATAAGTGTCAGAAATACGGCAACAGATAGTAGTTTGCTGTTCATAAAATCAGATTTTATTTCTGACAAATGTAACAAATTTTATGCTAAAACGAGAATCATCCACCTATTATATTCCGATATTCGTTCGGTGTCATTCCCGTAGCTTTTTTAAATACTCGGGTAAAATGCTGAGGATATTGAAAACCAAGTTGGTATGCAACCTGGCTGATTGAATGAGCTGGAATGAGCAATTGTACCTTTGCTATGCCGACAATTTTATCTTGTATATACTCTAATGCAGTTTTTCCTGTTTCTTTTTTAATAAGATCACCAAAATAATTCGTCGAAAGACAAAGCTCGCTTGCACAATATTTTACTGTAGGCAATCCTTTTTGCATGGCATTGTCACCTGCAAAATACTGGTCGAGGAGGTTTTCAAAACGTGTCAGAATATCGCGGTGAGCATCCTGTCGGGTGATAAACTGTCGTTCGTAAAAGCGCAGGCAATAGTTTAGCAATAATTCAATATGATTAGCAATCAGCCGTTTGCTCATCCGATCGATAGAATGTTGTAATTCCTCCTGAATCTTTATCAGACAATCTATAAATGTATGACGCTCTTGTTCCGAGAGATGCAAGGCTTCGTTCACTTCATAAGAAAAAAATGTATATTCACTCATGGCACGTCCAAGGTTGGTTCCGCGAATCAGATCAGGATGAAAACACAATGCATAACCTTGAGGCTGGAAGATTTCACCTGTATCTTCTATTCCAATGACTTGTCCCGGTGCAAGACAGACAACCGATCCTTTCTGATAATCATACCGTTGTCGGCCATAAATCAAATCACAGTTCTTCTCGTCTTTCAGAAAAACCACATAAAAACCGAAAGTATGTCGCATATGCCGCATCGGTTTCGCTTTTGAAAGATTTATCACACTTACTAGTGGATGCAAGGTTTCTACACCAAGCATATCATCATATTCAGTTATGGTATCGAAATTTAATAATTCTGTTTTCATCGGGAGATATTTATATTACAAATATAAGAAAGGATTCTTACTCCATCGTTATATAACAAAAGAAAAGCAGTGTTTCTATGCAGTAAATCTGTGTTTTATATCATTGACAATAATCTGCAATACTGACAAATTACACCATCTGTGAAATTATTCTGTGTTTTGTATAACTATCAGTAAAATAGTAAAGGATAATTTTGCAATAGGAATCAATATAATATATGCGATATGGAAAAAGAAGTAATGATACTTACAGGTGCCGGACAAATCGGTATGGCGATAGCCCGACGGATGGGATATGGAATGAAGATTGTAGTCGGTGACAAACGAATGGAGAATGCACAGTCCGTGGCCGATACGATGAACCGTGCCGGATTTGATGTGCTTCCGGTGGAGATGGACTTATCATCCCGCGAGTCTATTCTACATCTGATTGACACGGCACAGCAATATGGAGAAATAGCCATGCTGGTCAATGCTGCGGGAGTTTCTCCTTCACAAGCATCAATAGAAACTATTCTGAAAGTCGACCTGTATGGCACGGCTGTATTGTTGGAAGAGGTCGGAAAAGTCATCATGCGGGGAGGTACAGGCGTTACAATTTCCAGTCAATCCGGACATCGTCTGCCAGCACTTGGTGCGGAAACTGATGAGCTGCTGGCTTGTACGCCAACTGAAAGACTATTGGATCTCGAAGTTTTGCAACCACAACATATCAATGATACACTCCATGCATACCAGTTGGCTAAACGTTGTAATGTAAAACGTGTTATGTCGGAAGCCGTAAAATGGGGTAGAAGAGGAGCGCGCATTAATTCTATTTCTCCGGGCATCATTGTTACCCCATTGGCTCTTGATGAGTTCAACGGTGTACGTGGAGAATTTTATAAGAAGATGTTTGCCCAATGTCCGGCACATCGTCCGGGAACAGCAGACGAAGTGGCAAATGTTGCCGAATTGTTGATGAGTAATCGGGGAGCCTTTATTACCGGAGCTGATTTTTTGGTAGATGGAGGAGCCACAGCTGCTTATTTTTATGGCCAGAAATGAGTATTCTATTTCTATGAGGTAAAACTTTTGTGACAATATTCTATAAACGATACTTTGTCTTCTGTCAAGAAATTGTATCTTTGTTAAATCCTTATAATCTGATGGCGGAAAAGATAGGAAGATATAAGTATTCTGAAATACTTGACCTCCATTAGATAAATAAGGGTTTTGATACAAAAAAATATTAACATTGCAATATTAATGAAAACACACATGAAGACATTTTATCTCATGACCATGGGATTTTGCCTGGCTCTAAATCTCCATGCACAGCGAAGCGAATATCTGCTGGAAAAAGGATGGAAATTTACCAAAGGAGAGGTTAGCAATGCTGAAATGCCAGCATTCAATGATGCCAAATGGGAAACTGTAGACATTCCACATGACTGGGCTATTCTCGGACCTTTCGATAAGAACAACGACTTACAAAATGTAGCTGTTACACAGAATTTTGAAACTCAGGCTAGCTTAAAAACCGGACGTACGGGTGGTTTGCCATACGTAGGCATAGGATGGTATCGTACAACATTTCATTCTACTCCAGGAAAACAGACAACCCTGATCTTTGACGGAGCAATGAGCGAGGCTCGTGTGTTTGTCAACGGAAAAGAAGCCTGTTTCTGGCCCTGTGGCTATAACTCTTTCTATTGTGACGTTACCTCTCTAGTAAATGAAGATGGTAAAAATAACACACTTGCCGTACGATTGGAAAATCGTCCACAATCATCACGTTGGTATCCGGGAGCGGGACTTTATCGAAACGTACATGTAGTAACTACAGAAAAAATCCATGTTCCGGTATGGGGAACTCAGATTACTACTCCGTGCGTGAAGGACGAATATGCTTCTGTTTGTCTTCGTACAACGATTTTAAATGCGGAAAAAACAGAGCTGACTGTGGTAACGGACATTATGGATGCTGACGGACAGGTGGTTTCAACCAAAACGAACAAAGGAGTCATCAATCACGGCCAACCTTTTACTCAGAATTTTATCGTAGAACGACCTAAGCTTTGGTCGCCCGAAACTCCAGTCCTATATAAGGCTGTATCAAAAATCTATTCAGGTGATACGCTTCTCGATACTTATTCCACACGTTTCGGTATTCGTACAATTGAATATATAGCCGACAAAGGTTTTTACCTGAACGGAAAGCGACGTAAATTTCAGGGAGTATGCAATCATCATGACCTGGGACCTTTGGGAGCAGCAATTAACGTTGCAGCGCTCCGCCATCAGTTGACATTACTCAAAGAAATGGGATGTGATGCCATCCGTACATCGCATAATATGCCTGCTCCCGAACTAGTTGAACTTTGCGACGAAATGGGATTCATGATGATGCTTGAGCCGTTCGACGAATGGGATATCGCCAAGTGTGACAACGGATACCATCGCTTCTTTAATGAATGGGCGGAAAAGGATATGGTAAACATGCTTCGACAGTATCGGAACAATCCATGTGTGGTAATGTGGAGTATCGGCAACGAGGTTCCTACCCAATGGAGTCCGGAAGGATATAAAGTAGCAAAGTTCTTACAGGATATCTGTCATCGGGAAGACCCTACACGTCCGGTAACCTGTGGTATGGATCAAGTGAAAAGTGTACTGGCAAACGGATTTGCTGCAATGCTTGATATTCCGGGACTGAATTATCGTGCTCACCTATATGATGAAGCTTACGAACGTTTGCCACAAAACATTATTTTAGGTTCGGAGACATCGTCTACTGTCAGCTCTCGTGGAGTATATAAGTTCCCGGTGGAACGTAAGGCCGGAGCTATGTATGATGATCATCAGTCTTCTTCATATGATCTGGAATATTGCAACTGGTCTAACATTCCTGATATTGATTTTGCGCGTGCCGAAGATCATGAATGGACAATCGGACAGTTTGTGTGGACTGGATTCGACTATCTGGGCGAGCCGAGCCCGTATGACACCAATGCATGGCCGAATCATAGTTCAATGTTCGGTATCATCGATCTGGCATCTATCCCCAAAGACCGTTATTATCTGTACCGAAGTGTATGGAATAAAGAAGCAGAAACACTGCATATCCTGCCGCACTGGAATTGGGAAGGACGTGAAGGTGAAAAGACTCCTGTTTTTGTTTATACAAACTATCCTTCGGCAGAATTGTTTATCAACGGAAAAAGCTATGGACGTCAGACTAAACACAAGAACGGAACAGTAGAAAACCGTTATCGTCTGATGTGGCATGACGCAGTTTATCAGCCGGGCGAGGTGAGAGTAGTGGCATACGACGAACAGGGGAATCCTGTTGCAGAAAAGACTGTTCGTACTGCAGGCAAGCCGCATCATATAGAACTTGTTACAGATCGCAGCTCTCTTCAGGCAGACGGAAAGGATCTGGCATATGTTACACTCCGCATTGTTGATAAGGACGGCAACTTGTGCCCGAATGACGGACGTCTGGTAAGTTTCAAAGTAAAAGGGGCAGGTAAGTACCGTGCTTCTGCAAACGGAGATCCTACTTGTCTGGATTTATTTCACAAGCCGGAAATGCATGCGTTCGGAGGTATGCTCACTGTTATAGTCCAGTCAGGAGAAAAAACTGGTGAGATAGAACTTCAGGCTACTGCCAAGGGAATAAAAACCGGGACTATCCGCATTCCGGTAAAATAAGCTTACCGTAAGTTGTTACTTACTTTACCCTCTACATTTTCACACTGATAGCGTGTACTGATATTCATATAGGCAGAATAAGTTGAAAATGTGGAGGGTAAATTGTATATGGATGAAACTTATAAAAATCAATGGAAGCATCAGTAATTTAAAAAGTTACAGACTTAGTATTTAGCCCCAAATATAGTTTTAAATCTATAAATACCACATTCAAATTCTTCAGTAAAAAACTTCAGCATCTTTTAGGAAATTATTCTCGATGTTTTTTAAAAAATCGTACGAAAAAAATTTTTTCTTCAGCATGTTTTTTTGAGCGACTGCAAGTATTGAATAGTTGCTCGACAAGTCTTATTATTCTGAAGAGAATATAAAGTGAATTATGGCAGAAGTAAGGGAAAGAGAAAGCTCTTTATAAAAAACAAGAAAGGAGGAGAATATCCGTTGCATGAGCGGATATTTTTCCTCCTCTTATGGAATTTCTAACAATTAATTACAGAATAGATTTTACTGTTTCCAGCATGCCTTTAGCCTGAATGCTGTCCAAGTCAGCTTTTACAGCAGCAGTCAGTCCCGGGATGTTGTTCAGGTTTTCGCCCCAGATAAATTCGGCAGCCAAAACTCCTTCAGCTACTTTCTGAGTATCACCTGTAGCCCAAAGCTGTTTCAACAAGTCCATAATATCCTGTGCATCGTTTGGAACAATTTCTGCGCCATCTTCACGTACACCGCCTTTGTAGTAAGTAATGATAGCTGCAAGACCCAATACCAGTCCCTTCGGAAGTTCACCCTTACGTTCCAAGTACACTTTCAAACCTGGAAGGTCACGAGTCTGGAATTTAGGGAATGAATTCAGCATGATAGAAGTAACCTGATGGTCAACAAACGGATTGTTGAAGCGTTCCAAAACATCATGAGCAAATTTTTCAAGCTCTTCTTTCGGAAGGTTCAAAGTTTCCATCAATTCGTCAAACATTACTTTATTGATATATTTGCCGATAACCGGATGCTGGCAAGCATCGCGAACAATGTTTACACCTGACAGGTAAGCAACCGGTGAAAGTACAGTGTGAGGACCGTTCAACAGAGTTACTTTTCTTTCGTGGTAAGGAGCTTCAGAAGGTACAAACAATACATTCAGACCAGCCTTGTCTGCTGGGAATTCCTTAGCAACTTCCTGCGGAGCTTCGATAACCCACAAATGGAAGATTTCTCCCTGAACTACCAAGTTATCATCGTATTGCAGTTTTTCTTTGATTTCGGCAATTTCCTTACGTGGGAATCCCGGTACGATACGGTCTACCAATGTAGCATATACACCACAAGCCTTTTCAAACCAGTTCTTGAAATCGTCACCCAAGTTCCACAATTCAATGTACTGGTAAATAGTTTCTTTCAGCTTGTGTCCGTTCAGGAAGATCAACTCACAAGGGAAAATAATCAAACCTTTTGACATATCGCCATTGAATGTTTTATAACGGTGATACAGCAACTGAGTCAATTTTCCTGGATATGAAGAAGCAGGAGCATCTTCAAGCTTGCAAGAAGGATCGAAAGCGATACCAGCTTCGGTTGTATTTGAGATTACGAAACGCATTTCAGGCTGTTCTGCCAGTTTCATAAATTCAGCGTTCTGAGTGTAAGGATTCAAGGCACGACTGATAACATCGATCATAGTCAGGCTGTTTACAGTTTCACCTTTGTCGAGTCCCTGCAAGTTTACGTGATACAAACAGTCTTGTGCATTCAGCATGTCTACCATACCTTTATCGATAGGCTGTACTACTACAACACTGCTGTTGAAATCTGTTTTCTGGTCCATATTATAGATTATCCAATCTACAAATGCACGTAAAAAATTACCTTCACCAAACTGAATGATTCTTTCTGGACGAACTGTCTTGTTTGCAGTTTCTTTGTTTAATGCTTTCATACTTGTATATTTTAAGTTCCGTATTTTTACAATTTTGCTTCTCTCTTTATAAGAAAGGTATAAAGGTGAAAAAACTAGTTGATAAAATAGTAATATATATTTACGAATAACGTTTTCTTCCTCTTTTTCAGAGATTAATTTTACTAAATATTCGCTGCAAATAT
>OOCK01000128.1_pt1 | contig 58146 bp, 53 predicted proteins | sample 1670951 | NCBI WGS metagenome assembly OOCK01 (sample SAMN06348107, study PRJEB24527) | human gut metagenome | biome: human gut; feature: ankylosing spondylitis patient; material: feces | host: Homo sapiens | place: China | collected 2015-10
TCTTTGCTACCTGGTGCCAACCTTGCAAGGCGATGCACCCCATTCTGGAGCAGGTGAAGAGTGTGTTGGGCGACCGCATCCGAATCATCAAGGTGGATGTGGACAAGTACGGCGTAACAGCAAGCCAATACCGCATTCAATCCGTGCCTACGCTGATGCTTTTCCGCAATGGAGAAGTATTGTGGCGCACAAGCGGTGTGGTAGATAAAGCCGAACTGATGGCTACGCTTGATCCTTTCTTGAAATAAAAAGATGAAAAGAATAGGAGATTCTTTGAGAAGGTGCACGAATGTATACTTATCTTCACCGACTGGCTTGGGTAAGCACACAAAGTAAATAGACAGCAAAACATTGATATAATCTGATGGAAACAGAAAGAATTTTACTCCGCCATTGGGAGGAATCAGATGCAGAGGCGCTCTTCAAGTACGCCTCCGACCCTGATGTTGGACCACGTGCTGGATGGCCGGCACATAAGTCTGTAGAAGAAAGTCGGGAGATAATCCGGACATTCTTCCATAATGAAACGACATGGGCGATTGTGTTGAAAGAGACTGGCGAGGCTATCGGCTGCATCGGCTACTACACCCATGAAACCAGCAACATCCCTATCGGAGAAAACGACTGCGAGGTGGGCTATTGGGTAGGAAAGCCTTATTGGAACAAGGGAATCTGCACCGAAGCCTTGAAGCTGATGCTCGACTACTGCATCCAAGTAAAGCATTTCGAAAACATCTGGGCAGACCACTTCACCGGAAATCCTGCATCAGGAAGAGTCATGGAGAAATGCGGTTTCGTCGATACTGGTATGTTGAATAAATGTAGCCAGCTCGTAGGTGGCGACAAGGATATGGTTAAAGTATTTAAGTACAAAGGATAATAAATCTCCGATAATGGTAATTTCTTCCGAAAACCATGCTCGATGAACACATTGCCCGGAAAGCGGAGCATGAAGGGCTGCCTACCGTAGCCTACTTTGCCGACAAATGCTGCTATTCGCCTAAATATTTCGGTGAATTAGTCAAGACAGAGACAGGCAAAACCGCTAAGAGTATGATCAACGACCGACTGCTTTCGGCTTCCCGCCAGCTGCTTGATGATGAAACCTTAAGGATTTCACAATTATAAAGAAGATAGAGTTAAACCTTCAGGCACGATTTGCGTCTAATTCTTAGATGATGGTGTTTAAGCACCCATCGCAATTTAGGTATTATAAAGTTTTAATTTGTAGCTTATGAAAAGAATTTTGCGAATCTTAATGATTGCCATTTGCTGCATGGTTTCATGCAATATGGTGGCGAATGCGGGAAACAACAAGCCTATCTCTGTAAATGCACTTCCTGCCAAGGTCCAGACCTTGCTCAGCCAGCATTTCAATGATCAGAAGGTGATGCTTGCTACGATTGAGTCTGGCGTTGTCAGCAGAAGCTATGATGTGGTTCTACAGAATGGCACGAAGCTGGAGTTCGACAAAAAGGGAAATCTTACAGAGATTGACTGCAAGCAGGACATCGTGCCAGCCCAGCTGATTCCGCAAGCCATCAGGAATTACCTGAAAGATAATTATGCAGGACTATCAGTAAAAAAGATTGAAATGAATAAGAATGAATATGAGGTAGAACTGGTTAACGGATTGGATTTGACCTTCAACAAGCATTTCCAATTAATTGATATTGACTGATTTAAACTAAATCCATTCATCTGATGATCCCCACCTACTTGGATGACCTTCATCAGATGCCCCCACCAACTTTCCGATTTCAGCATGAATGAAGATTCGGATAGTTGATGGGGCTTTTTTTTTGACTCCAAGAAAGAATATCACCTTTTTACATCTTCCAACCAGTCATTTACAGCCAATTAAAACGGAAGTTAAAACGGATAAATCTTGTTAAACTAATCATCTTTTACCACTTATGTTCATACCTTTGCACCCAAATTTATAATCAAAAAGGGATATTTTATGTTCTAATAAGGATAATACAAAGGATAATACTTTAATTTAAAGGGATAATTCCTTAATTAAAAAAAGATAATATTTTAATTTAATAAGAGAAGTTATATGAGAGAAAATTCGGAAAGTTCAGTAGCCTGCCATCATCGAGTAGGCTTCCTGGGATTGCTCATCACTCTGGGCATTGTGTTTGGAGACATAGGTACATCCCCACTCTACGTGATGAAGGCCATCCTGCACACGGGTGAAGCCATCAACGAGAGCACCATCCTGGGTGCATTGTCGTGCATCATCTGGACACTCACCCTGCAGACCACCATCAAATACGTATGTGTGGCGCTGCGTGCCGACAACAATGGCGAAGGAGGTATTCTCGCCCTCTACGCCCTGTTGCGCAAGATGAAGAGAAAATGGATTTACTTATTGGCCATCATCGGTGCCAGCACCTTGCTGGCAGATGGAATCATCACCCCTGCCATCACGGTTACCACTGCCATCGAAGGGCTCGAAAGCATCAGTCCCCACCTGCCAGTCATCCCCATCACACTGGGCATCATCACCATCATCTTCTTCGTACAACGCTTTGGAACAGAGAGTATTGGCAAATCGTTCGGTGTATTCATGCTGATATGGTTCCTGCTGCTGGGCGTAACGGGAGCTTTCAGCATCACCTCTTACCCATTGATTCTGAAGGCCTTCAACCCCTACTATGCTGCCATGCTGCTGGCAAAATCGCCAGAGTGGTTCCTGATTCTGGGTGCCGTGTTCCTCTGTACCACCGGTGCTGAGGCTCTTTACTCCGACCTGGGTCACTGCGGCAGAAAGAACATCACCATCAGCTGGCTTTTCGTAAAGGCCATGCTCATCCTCAACTATCTGGGGCAGGGAGCATGGGTGCTGAATCATATCCAGACTGCCTCCTCCGTGAATCCGTTCTTTTCCATCATGCCGCAGAGCATGCTGATTTTTGCCATCATCATGGCCACGGGTGCGGCAATCGTTGCCAGTCAGGCACTTATCAGCGGTACCTTCTCCATATTGAGCGAAGCCATGAACCTGCACTTCTGGCCACGCATGCGAATCAAGCATCCTACCCATGTAAAGGGACAGCTCTATATCCCGGTAATCAACCTTGCCATGTACATCGGCGTGGTTCTCATCATCCTGCTCTTCCGCGACTCCTCGCACATGGAGGCAGCTTATGGTCTCGCCATCACCATCACCATGCTGATGACCACCCTGCTGCTCGGTTTCTACCTGCGCACCAAGGGTGTGGCGCGCATCTTCATCCTGCTCTTTATGGGCGCATATTGCGTTATCGAGGGCATTTTCCTTGCAGCCAACCTGTCAAAATTCCTCGCAGGAGGATGGTGTACGATGCTTATTGGCGGAATCCTGTTCCTGATGATGTATGTATGGGTCCGCGCCATCAAGATCCGCCATCATTACATCAGCACCAAACCGCTGAATGAGTATTATCAGATTATCTCCGATATCAAGGCCGACGAGAGCATCCCCAAGTACGCTTCCAACCTGGTTTATGTGAACCATGCCGACAAGGAAGGTACGGTGGATGACAAGCTGCTCTATTCCATCATCAACAAGCAGCCCAAGCGTGCTGACCATTACTGGCTTATCAATCTGGAATTTGCTGATACTCCTGACACGCTGGAGTACAGTTGCGAGACCCTGGTTCCCGACACCCTCTACAGTGTAACCATGCGCATAGGTTTCCGCATTGAGCCTAGGGTGAGCCTCTATCTGCGACAAGTGGTAGAAGACCTGGTGGCAAGCAAGAAGGTAGATCTGAGAAGTACCTATCCTTCGCTCCGCAAAAACGGAATTCCTGGCGACTTCCGCTTCATCATCATCCACCGCGTATATTACCCGGAGAGTTCCGACAACCGTCAACAGAACCTGCTGATGACCATCTATGCCCTTATCGGCAAGATAGGCATTGACGAGCCTAAGGCTTTGGGCCTCGACACATCTATGGTGGTGGTAGAACGTGTTCCGCTCATCATCAACCATTGCAACAGAAACATCAGGCGCATCATGCAGATTGTGGAAGAATAGGAAGATTTTTCTAAACAAAAAAACAGTCGGATGATTACTTTTCGAATTATTATTTGTATCTTTGCACCTGAATTGCGCAAAGCAAAGTTGAAAGATAATAAAAAAGATAATTGAATGGGAAATCAAATCACAACAATGGAGCAGGGAATGCAGCGACGCACAGAACTGCTCCTGGGAAAAGATAATCTTGAAAAAATTCAGCAAGCACGAGTGCTCATCTTCGGAATCGGAGGCGTGGGTTCATGGTGCGCAGAGGGATTGGTGCGCAGCGGCGTGCGCAACATCACCATCGTGGATAGCGACCGCATATGCATGAGCAACTGCAACCGCCAGCTGATGGCAACAAGCCGCACCATCGGACAGGTAAAGGTAGATGCGCTGCGCGACCGCCTGCTTGAAATCAACCCTGAAGCCAACATCACGGCCTATCAGAAAATCTACCAGGCAGAAACTGCAGAAGAGTTCCACATGGAGGAATACGACTACATCATCGACGCCATAGACTCGCTGAAGGACAAGGCCGACCTGATTCTGCGTGCCACTGCCCTTCCGAAGGAAATCACCTTCGTATCTTCGATGGGAGCAGCCCTCCGCCGCGACCCTTTCATGGTGAGGAAGGCTGAGTTCTGGAAGGTTGATGGCGATCCGCTGGCAAGAGCCCTGCGCAAGAAATTCAAGAAGAACAAGACCTTCCCACGCCGCAAATTCCAGTGCGTGTTCAGCGAGGAAAAGCCGATGCAGAACATGAGCGACCAGCGACTCGTAGAGGACGAATGGACATCTACGAAGGCACAGATCAACGGCTCACTCTGCCACATCACCGCTACATTCGGAATGGCTATAGCAGGAATCGTTATCAATCACATCATCGAAAGATAATATTTTGAAGAAGGTATGATCAAGATACGCTGCGTGGTAGAACGGATTACCTACCAGAATCAGGAGAACGGATATTCCGTGATGAAAGTCAAGGTGAAGGGATATTCCGACCTGGTTACCCTGGTGGGAAACCTGCTGGATGTTCCAGTGGGAGCGGTACTGCTGTGCAATGGCGACTGGAAGATGGACAAGCGATACGGACAGCAGTTTGCCTGCGAAACCTGGGAAGAGGTAATGCCTGCTACCGTGTATGGAATCGAGAAATACCTGGGCAGCGGACTGGTGAAAGGCATCGGTCCGAAGTTTGCACATCTGATAGTAGAGAGATTCGGAACGGAAACCATCGAGGTAATAGAAGATGACATCGAACGACTCTACGAGGTTGCCGGAATCGGCAAGAAACGCGTGGAGAAAATCCGAGACAGCTGGGAGAAGCAGAAGGACATCAAGAACGTGATGATCTTCCTGCAGCAGTATGGTGTGAGCACTGCTTACGCCGCCAAAATCTACCGGCAGTATGGCAAGGAAAGCATCGACAACGTGAAGGAGAATCCCTACCGTCTTGCCGATGACATCTGGGGCATTGGATTCAAGACCGCCGACGGAATAGCCAGCAAGATGGGTTATGAAAAGAACGATTTGAGAAGATGCAAGAGCGGAATCAGTTACACCCTAAACGAACTCTCCAACGAAGGTCACGTTTATGCTGTAGAAGAACAGCTTATAGAAGCCGCAAAGAAACTGCTCGAAGCCGATGAAGAACCTATCAGACAAGCCATAGCGGAAATGATCATATCCGAAAATCTCATCCGTGAGAACGAAGCCATCTATCTGCCTCCCTTCTATCATTCTGAACGTGGAACGGCTAAGAAACTGCTGGAGTTGATGCACGGTCAGGGACCTACCCTCTTCAATATGCAGGCCGATATCCAGGCAATAGAAAAGGCTTCAGGCATCAGATACGACGAGGTGCAGATTGCCGCCATTGAGCAGGCAGTACGCTCTAAAGTGATGGTGCTGACGGGTGGCCCTGGAACAGGAAAGACCACAACGACGCAAGGTATCATTTCTGCTTACAAAACGGCAGGAATGAGGATTCTGCTGGCGGCTCCTACGGGCAGAGCTTCCAAACGAATGAGCGAGGCCACGGACATGGAAGCCAAGACCATCCACCGGCTGCTGGAGTTTAATCCGCAGGACGGATACAAGCGCAACGAGGAGAACCCGCTGGAGGGTGATGCGCTGATCGTGGATGAGTGTTCGATGATAGACATCATCCTGATGTATAATCTGATGAAGGCGATTCCGGAGCACATGCGCCTGGTGCTGGTGGGCGACATTGACCAGCTGCCGAGTGTGGGAGCCGGAAATGTACTGCGCGACATCATCGACTCAGAGAAAATTCCGGTCATCCGACTCACCCGCATCTTCCGACAGGCGCAGTCGAGCCGAATCATCATGAGTGCCCACGCCATCAACCAGGGATATTATCCAGACACGAGCAACGGCAAGCAGACCGATTTCTTCTTTATCAAGAATGAAGATCCAGAGCAAGTGGCTACGGAAATCGTGAATCTTGTAAAATATCGTCTGCCAAAAGCTTACAATCAGCCGAAGAGTAACATCCAGGTGCTTACCCCGATGCAGAGAAGCGTGGTAGGTGCAGCCAATCTGAACATGATGCTGCAGCAGGCACTCAACACATCCAATCTGGGAATCAGCCGTGGCGGAACCACCTACAAACTGGGCGACCGCGTAATGCAGATTAGAAATAATTACGACAAGAATGTATTCAATGGCGACATCGGAACCATAGAGAAGGTGAATATGGAAGACCGCACCATCTCCGTGAGTTTCGAGGATCATTCAGCTGAATACGAGGCAGCGGAGCTGGATGAGTTGACGTTGGCCTACGCCACCACCATCCACAAGAGTCAGGGTTCAGAATATCCCATCGTGGTTATCCCTATCCTGATGACTCATTTCGTGATGCTTCAGCGCAACCTCATCTACACCGGAATCACGAGAGCCAAGAAAATCTGCGTGCTCATCGGTCAGCCCAAAGCCCTCGCCTATGCTGTAAGAAATCTGACTGTGAGCAACAGAAACACGAAATTGAAAGAACGGTTGCGTGGCGAGATTGAGGCGGCAACCAATTCTTCTCCACTCCACTTCAGCAAGCCGTATGTTTTGCCTGAAGAGAATCAGCCAATGATGGCTGCTGAACCAGGAATCAAAAGAAAGGAATAGTGGTCTTGTCGGCATTGTACTTTACGGTAACCGTCTGGTTAGGAACTGAAGTCTCGATATTCTTGATTCCTTTCTCAAAACGGAGATTGTTCTTGATTTTGTTCTCACAAGCCGCACAGTGCATCTGTGGGGTTGTTGTGAAAACCACGGTTTTGATTTCTCGAAAAACAAGGCTAATTTCGCACAATTCGAGGGAAATCATTGAAGTTTTTTATTATACTGGCTTATAATTCAGAAATTTTATCTAAATTTGCAGAAGCAAAAAAAAATCTGATGAAACATATAAAGACTGCATTGATAGGATTCGGGTATCGGGGCAAACAATTGCTGCGGCTGTTACGCACGATTGAAAGCTATGAGATTGTCGGTATCGCCGACATCAACGGCTGCGGGGATTCGGAATCTCCGGGCGCTTCCTTCTATCAGGGCGAGGAAGCCTACAAGATGATGCTCGACGAGCAACAGCCCAATCTGGTTTTCATCACCACCCCCTGGCACCTCCACATCACCCACGCCACAGAATGCATACTGCGAAACTGCCATGTGGCTCTCGAAATCAAAGGCGGACTCTGCCAGGATGAATATGCCCCGCTACAGGAAATCGCCCAACAGAAAGGAGTAAAGGTTTTTCCGCTGGAGAACACCCTCTTCATGCGAGAAATCCTTGCTGTAAAAAGAATGGTGGATGAAGGAGCACTTGGAGAAATCATCTATATGAGAGGCGGTTACCGCCACGACCTGCGCAAGCTGCTGCTCGATGACAATGGGGTACTGGGTGGACGAAAAGGTACGGAAAGCGTGTGGAGAAGCCGTTTCTACTCGCACCACAACGCCGACATCTATCCCACCCATGGACTCGGTCCGCTCTGCATGATTCTGGGCATCGGGAAAACAGACCATCTCGCCTGGCTTACATCCTTCGCCACCAAGGCTGTGGGACTTCGCCAGCACATGTCAGAAAATGATAATACTCCCATCACCCTGGGCGACATCATCTCTACGCAGATTGAAACCCAGGGCGGAACGCTCATCTCACTCACTCATGACACGACCCTGCCTCGCCCAAGAAGCCTCGACTTTGAGGTGCAGGGTTCGCTGGGCATCTGGGACGGCGTGAACCGACGCATCTACCTGGAGGAGATGAACTCGGAAACCTGGCAAGACGACCACGCTATCCTGGCTCTATACGAAAGCCGCGAATGGCAGCTTTGGGGCGAGAAAGCCCTGAAGCACGACAGCCATCACCAGGGGATGGACTACATCATGTTGAGATGCGTTGCCGCTGAACTGACAAAAAACGCAAGCGCAGATTCGGCGGGAAGCATCCGCTATCCTGCCACGCTAAGCGATCTGGCCCTCTGGACATCGGTAACCCTCCTGTCTGAAATTTCCATCAGGGAGCATCGCCGTGTGGCATTTGGTTATTCAAGCGATTTGCAATATAAAAAGAACAAGAATTTATAATACATATAGAATAAGAAACAGATATGATTACAGTTGATGGATTGACCGTAGAATTCGGCGGCACCACCCTATTCAAAGACATTTCCTTCCAGATCAACGAGAAGGACCGTATAGCCCTGATGGGAAAGAATGGCGCAGGAAAGAGCACATTGCTTAAGATCATCGCCGGTGTGAGAAATGCTACTCGTGGCACCGTTTCCGCTCCCAAGGATTGCGTCATCGCCTATCTGCCTCAGCATCTGATGACCGAAGACGGCAGAACCGTATTCGAGGAAACCTGTCAGGCGTTTGCCCATCTGCACGAAATGCAGGCTGAGATTGACCGCATCAACAATGAGCTCACAACCCGTACCGATTACGACAGCGATGATTACATGCAGCTCATTGAGAAAGTATCCTCTCTCTCAGAGAAATTCTACGCCATCGACATGACTCATTTCGAGGAAGATGTAGAGAAGACGTTGCTCGGTCTCGGTTTCGAGCGCTCTGATTTCAACCGCCCTACAAGCGAGTTTTCGGGAGGATGGAGAATGAGGATTGAGCTGGCAAAACTTCTCTTGAAATCGCCAGACGTATTGCTGCTCGATGAGCCAACCAATCATCTCGACATCGAATCCATCGGCTGGCTCGAAGACTTCATCATCAACAGTTCGAAAGCGGTAGTTGTCATCAGCCACGACCGAAAATTCGTTGACGACATTACAACAAGAACCATCGAAGTAACCATGGGCCGCATCTACGACTACAAAGCCACTTACAGCCAATATCTGGAACTGCGCAAGGAACGCCGCGAACAGCAGATGAAGAAATATGAGGAACAGCAGAAGATGATTGCCGAGACCAAGGACTTCATCGAGCGTTTCAAGGGTACGTATTCGAAGACTTTCCAGGTGCAGAGCCGCGTGAAGATGCTCGAAAAGCTGGAACTGATCGAGGTGGACGAGGAGGATACCAGCCGACTGAGACTGAAGTTTCCTCCGAGTCCGAGAAGCGGAGCCTATCCGGTTCAGATGAGTGACGTGGCAATGGCATTTGATGACAAGCAGATTTTCAGCGGCGTGAATCTTACCGTGGAGCGTGGCGACAAGATTGCCTTCGTGGGAAGAAACGGTGAGGGTAAATCTACGCTCGTAAAATGCATCATGGGTCAGCTTCAGAACGAGGGTAAGCTGGAATTAGGACACAATGTTCAGATTGGCTATTTCGCTCAGAATCAGGCTTCTCTGCTCGATGGTGAGCTTACGGTTTTCCAGACGATAGATGATGTTGCCAAGGGCGAAATCAGAAATAAGATTCGCGATTTGCTGGGTGCATTCATGTTTGGTGGCGAGGATTCTACCAAGAAGGTAAAGGTTTTGTCGGGTGGAGAAAGAACCCGTCTGGCTATCCTGAAGCTACTGTTGGAACCGGTGAATCTGCTGATTCTCGATGAGCCTACCAACCACCTGGATCTCAAGACGAAGGATGTACTGAAGCAGGCGCTGCTGGATTTCGACGGCACGCTGATTGTAGTGAGTCACGACCGTGACTTCCTGGATGGTCTGGTCAGCAAGGTGTACGAATTCGGTCATGGTCGCGTCCGCGAGCATCTCTGCGGAATCTACGAATTCCTGGAAACAAAGAAAATGGAAAGCCTTCAGGAATTGGAGAAGAAATAAAATCTCAAAAGGTATTTTTCGAAAGAGGATGCTTCATTATTCATCGAATGAAGAAACGAAAAAGAGGGTGTGTCATGGACTTATGACACCCCCTCTTGTATTTTCAAATAATTTCTTTAAAATTATTTCTTTTTCTTCAATTCCAACTTCGGAATCTTGACTTTCTGACCTGGTTTCAACAGGGAAGTACCATTCAGAGCTTCTACGTAACATTCCATTCCTGGGCCTAAGTACTTTTGGCTGAGCGACTTGATGGTTTGTCCTTCTCTTGCCGTAACTACCTCGGAAACACCAATAATACGATAGGCTCCGGTTCGAACACGAACATCCTGGTCGTATTTGCTGCTTGCCTGGGCAGCATGCTTTTCTGCCTGTTTTCTGGCTTCTTCTTTCTTCTTAGCTTCTGCAAGCTTTTTAGTCTCCTGCTGTTTCTTTGCATCTGCAAGTTTCTTTGCCTCAACCTGTCTTTTCGCATCAGTCAAATTCTTTGCATCAGCGAGTTTCTTGGCTTCCAAATTCTTCTTTGCCTCAGCCGATTTTACATCAATTGATTGCTTATCAGCCGTCGCATCCATATTCTGCTCGACATCTTCGACTTTTTTGACAACTTCACTTGCCTGTGCCATTCTTACACTATCCTCGATAGCCTTTTTGCGAAGAATTTCTTCCTGCGTTGAAGCAGACTTGGTTGGCGCCTTCTTCTCTGTCGCAATCTGCTGGTAATTATCCAACTGTAGAGCGAGATGATCACGCTGGGCAGCCATCTTTCCATAATTAAAAGCAAACCAACCAAAGCCTCCTATCATTGCCAGGAATACTACGCTCGCTGCAATAACCAGATAACGAGGCAAAACAACATGTCGCTTATCGGTTTCCTCATCTGAAGAAGCTTCCTCTTCAATAGGAATTTCAGTAATAGAGTTTTCTCCATCTGAAGGAACTTTCTCTGCAATAGGAATTTCAGTAATAGAATTTTCTTCATCTGAAGGAACTTTCTCTGCAATAGAAGTTTTCTCTGTTAATGTCGATTCATTTTCTTCATCAGAAACAACAGACTCAACTTCATTCTGAGCTGGAACTTCAGATTCCTTTGTTTCCAATTCAGAAGTTGCAAATTCAGATTCTTCCGGTTCAGATACTGCAGGTTTAAATACAGCAGGTTCTGTCGCTGCAGGTTCTGATCCTTCCGGTTTCTTTTCTTCCGGTTCAGCAACATTTTCCTGAGACAATCTCTTCTCTCCTATCACAATCATTTCATCGCTAACAGGAGCATCGTTTTCTTCATCCAAAAAATCTATCACACCACTTGTTGCAGGAGAATCCTGTTCAACGAAAGATTCTAAGGAAGAATTATCTGAATCAGGAACACACTCTAACGTAGAATCGAATGCAGAACCGTCCTCTTCAGCATTTTCAAATTTTCTGTCGATTTCATCAAAATCCACACCATCATTCACCACGATGGTCTCAAACTGGGCGAAAGGCTTGTTCACAATCTCCTTCAGAATATTATCGGGCGTGAAGGAAATCTTGTCACGGCCCTCGATGATGATACGCTCGCCCGTGTTCACATCCACGCTTTCACGATCCTTCACCGCCATTACCTTGAAAGTACCAAGCCACTTCATCTTCACGAGCTTATCAGACTGAAGCCCCTCGTTGGCAACATCAAACATCTTTCTGATAAACAATTCGGCATCCTGCAGACTGATTCCCGACTTCTCTGCCAGGCGCTGCGCCAAGTCGCTTAAACTAATCTTACTCATAGTCTTCACCTCCATTCTTCAGTTTTTCCTTGACACTGGCCACAGGGCGAAAGCCGAGTACGAGCTTAGGCGGAACAAGCTGGCGCTTCTTGGTTGTAGGATTAACAACCACACGCTCCAAGCGCTTCTTTACCTCAAACGTACCAAAGTTGGGGATGGAGACAGCCTCACCATCCTCAAATTCAGCAATCATGGCATCTATCACCTTGCGCACCATCTTCTGGGTGTCGTCCTGTGAATAGCCAGTCTGCTGAGCAAGTTCTGCAATATACTCTTTGTTATTCATTCTGATGTCAAAATATTACCTCCCATATTACTTTACCACTTCTCCGTAGAGATCAAACTCCTCGCTCTGGGTAATCTTCACATTGTAGAAGCAACCCACGCGCAGACGCTTCTCTCCTGCCTTAATCAGCACTTCAGGATCCACCTCTGGCGAGCAGAATTCGGTTCTTCCGATATAGTAATCACCCTCCTTGCGGTCGATAATCACCTTCAATATCTTGCCCACTTTCTCAGCCTCTACCTCTGCGCTGATTTCCTGCTGAAGAATCATCAGTTCGTCAAGACGGCGCTGCTTCACCTCGGCAGGAACATCATCCTCGTAGTTATTGGCACTGTAGGTACCCTCCTCCTCAGAATAAGCAAAGGCACCCATACGCTCAAAGCGCTGAGTACGAACGAATTCGAGCAATTCATGGAAGTCTTCCTGAGTCTCGCCAGGGAATCCCACCATCAGAGTGGTACGGATATGAATGCCCGGCACACGCTCACGGATGGTCTTGAGCAGTTCGATGGTTTCCTGCTTGCTCACGTGGCGATGCATTCTGTTGAGCATATTGTTGCTGATATGCTGCAGGGCGATGTCAAGATACTTACATACGTTTGGCTTCTCGCGCATCACATCGAGCAGATCGAGCGGGAACTGGTTAGGATAAGCATAGTGCAGACGGATCCACTTCACACCCGGAATATCCGCCATGCGGCTTATGAGTTCGGTGATGTGATGCTTGCCGTCCAAGTCCACGCCGTAGTAGGTGAGCTCTTGGGCGATAATCTGGAATTCCTTCACACCATCGGCTACCAGTTGGCGTACCTCGTCAAGGATTTCATCCATCGGACGAGAAACGTGCTTGCCGGTGATGATAGGAATGGCGCAATACGCACAGCGGCGGTTGCAACCTTCAGAAATCTTGATATAGGCATAATGATGAGGAGTAGTGAGATGGCGGGTTCCACTGCAAGCAGGCACATCAGCCTTGCCCAGTTCCTTGAGCAACTCCTTATAATTAAACTTACCATAAAACTTATCCACCTCGGGCATCTCAGCCTCCAGTTCCTTCTGGTAGCGCTGTGAGAGACAACCCATCACATAGAGTTTGCGGAGTCGTCCCTCTTCCTTAGCCTGGATGAACTCCAGAATGGTATCGATACTCTCCTGCTTGGCATCCTCGATAAAGCCGCAAGTATTGATGACGGCAATTTCACCCTGTGGGCGTTTCGGGTCATGAACGCAGTGGTAGCCATTGTCCTCGAAAAGCTTCATCAAGGTCTCACTATCCACCAGATTCTTGGAGCAACCCATGGTTACTATATCTATCTGATTTTTCTTCATTCTTATCCTACTTATCCTAATAATAATCTTAATCTAATTCTTTTCTCGACTATTTTACATCGAGCTTCATCTAATTCTTTTCTCAAAGTCTATAAGCACCTGTATTCTAGTGCTTAAATAGGGAGTCAACAAATTCAGACTTATTGAAGAGCTGGAGATCCTCCATGCCCTCGCCCAGTCCGATATACTTCACTGGCACCTTGAGCTGGTCGGAGATACCGATTACCACGCCCCCCTTGGCCGTACCATCGAGCTTGGTGATGGCGAGCGAAGAGATATTGGTAACGGCAGCAAACTGCTTAGCCTGCTCAAAAGCGTTCTGTCCGGTACTTCCATCCAGAACGAGCATCACCTCATCCGGAGCCTCAGGCATCACCTTCTTCATCACCTCCTTGATCTTCTTCAACTCATTCATCAGGTTCACCTTATTATGAAGGCGTCCGGCAGTATCAATCAGCACCACGTCGGCACCGTTCGCCTTGGCGCTCTGCAGGGTATCGAAGGCCACGCTGGCAGGGTCAGAACCCATCTGCTGCTTCACCACTGGCACCCCTACTCGCTCGCCCCAAATGCAAATCTGTTCCACAGCAGCGGCACGGAAGGTATCGGCAGCACCGAGATACACCTTCTTGCCAGCCTTCTTAAACTGATAGGCGAGCTTTCCTATGGTGGTAGTCTTGCCCACACCATTCACACCCACTACCAGAATCACGTATGGTTTATGGTCGGAAGGCAAATCCCAGTTTTCATTGTCATCAGTATGATTTTCCTCCAGGAGGCTTGCAATCTCTTCTCTCAGGATTCTGTTGAGTTCTGAGGTAGAAACATACTTATCTCTTGCCACGCGCTCTTCGATACGTCGGATGATCTTCACGGTAGTCTCCACACCAACATCGGATGTGATGAGCACCTCCTCCAAATCATCGAGCACGTCATCATCTACGGTTGACTTACCAGCCACCGCACGCGCCAATTTTCCAAACACGCTCTCCTTGGTCTTTTCGAGGCCTTTATCGAGAGTTTCCTTTTTTTTGTTGCTAAATAATCCGAATAATCCCATAATTATAGCTATATTTTTTTGCAAAGATACGAAAATATTTGAAACTAGGAGCGTTTTCCCTAAAAAATATTGTTAACTTAGCAAAAGAATGTATAAATAATCGCTTCCTTATAGAAATATATCAAGTTATTTTTATACCTTTGTATGTTAGAAGCGCCTCCGAGTTCTTAATACTCGGACGAGGAGGACAAGACATTAAACATTTAAACAACAATCATGAAAAAGATATTTATCTCAATACTGATGCTGATTCCTGCTCTCACCATGCAGGCGCAGAATGTGCTTACCCCTGAGCAGCAGTTGGAAAAGGCGCAAAAAGAGTTGGAGGAAGCCAAGAAGGCCCTGGAAGCAGCCAAAGCTCAGGCAGAAGCTGCCAAGGTGAAGGCGGAAGCTGAAAAAGTAAAGGCGGAAGCCGAGAAAACGAAAGCGGAAGCTGAAAGATTGAAGGCTGAAGCTGAAAGAATGAAGCAGGAAGCAGAAAAGCTGAAGAAGAATACTGAGAATTCGGTGCCTGCTACAAAGCTGGTGCCTGCTACCAAGAAGGAGAATACTACCGAAACTTCAGAAGGTGCGGGATGGGTCGTGCCAACCATGACAGAGGAGGTAGAAGAGAAAAAGGTGGAAAAGACTGCCGAGGGCGTGGTGCTCAAGGAAGATCCGAAATACCTGGCGGGAGCCATCCAGCTCAATGCCGAGGGAAAAGTGGAATTTGTTCTCGACACCCAGGCAAGCGGAAAGAGTGCAGACGAAATCTACAACATCGTTTTCCAATATATGAGCAAGCTCATCAAGAATGAGCAAAACATCAACAGCCGCATCGCCCTGGTGAACAGAAACAACAAGAACGAGCAGATCATCGCCTGTATTATGGACGAATGGTTTGTCTTCAATCAGTCGTTCATCTCTCTCGACCGCACTGAGACCAAGTACCAGCTGGTGGCAACCATCAGCGACAACCATCTCCACCTCTCCATGACCCGAATCGTATTCAACTACGAGGAAGGCAGAAGTACCGGTTTCAAGGAGCCTGCAGAGAATGTGATCACCGACAAATATGCCTTGACCAAGAAGAAAAACGACTTGGCTAAGATCTACGGTAAGTTCCGCCGCGGAACCATCGACCGCAAGGACCAGATCTTCAATGATCTGACCAAACTTGTTAGAAAATAAAAATCATCTTATAAAATATGGATCAGACAAAAGATAACAATATAACAAACACCCCACAGAGCGAGGAAACCGCAAAGACTCAGCCACAGAGCGAGAGCCACGAGGCGTCTCAGACACAGCCACAAACCAGCTATGCCGTGCGCCCAAACCGTCGCCACCACAGAAGACTGGAGTATGCAGACAAGAGCAATATGCTCGTAGCCAGAAACTGGCTCAACATCGGATTCATGCTCTTCGCCATCGTAGGCGTCATCCTCTGGACACAGATGGACGACCGCACGATTGCCAATGTACTGCTGATCATCGGCGTAGTCTTGAAAATTGCCGAGGTTTGCATCCGACTATTCAAAAAATAAGAAAGGTTTGCATCCGACCATTCAAAATAGGCTTGCATCCGCTTATTCAATAAATAAGAAATGAAGAAAATATTATTCTCTACAATCCTAGCTTGTGCTGCAACTCTACCAGTTGCGGCACAACGCGATTTTACGGATTTCAACAATAACGAAGACTCACAGTTCCGCCCACAGACCGGCAACCGCATCAACACCGACTCGCTGGGCACTGACAAGGAGATTCCGAAGGGCATCAGAGTATGGACTGTGGATGAGAGATTTGGAGATACCCGGGCTGCCGTGGTGGACACCATGCAGGCAATGTACCAGAACACTACCTTCACCGAAGGACTGCGCGGAGAGTACAACACCCTGGGCAATATGGGTACCGCCCGCATCAACCGCATCTTCATCGACCGACGCAACACGCAGGGCAACTTCATCTTCACCGAGCCATACGACAACATCGTTACCCCGGTGAGTGACTTCCACTTCACCAACACCTACTCGCCTATCACCAACATCACGCTGAATAGCTGCGGTGACAGAACCAACGGTGAGGATGACTTCAAGGCAATCTTTGCAGTGAATGCCAACAAGCAGCTGGGTGGCGGATTCCGATTCGACTACAAATACGGTCGCGGCTACTACGATGCACAGAGCACGGCGCACTTCAAATATACGATGTGGACTTCTTATCTGGGCGACCGCTATCAGGCGCACTTCCTTTTCAGCACCAACCACCAGAAGGTGACGGAGAACGGAGGTATTACCAATGATGACTACATCAAGCATCCGGAGCTTTTCACCGAGAGTTTCGCCACCAACGAAATACCGACCGTGCTGCAGCAGAACTGGAATCGCAACGACAATCAACACATCTTCTTCACCCACCGCTACAATGTGGGCTTCAGCCGCAAGGTGAAGATGACCGAGGAAGAAATCAAGGCCAAGAAATTCGCCATGGAGTCAGCAAAGGACAATGCAGCCGAGGAAGCCAAGGAGGAGGCAAGAAAGAAAGCAAGGGAACAAGGCAGGGAGTTTGACGAAAAGGCTTTCGACAAAAACCAGAAGAAGCAGTTCTCAGGTCGCCCTACAGATGCAAAGATTGCCGGCGATGAACCTGCCAAGAACAACAAGGCAATAGTTGCAAACAAGGCAGCCCAGGACTTCAAGAGCGACAGCACTCGAATTGCAGTAAACAGCAAGGAAATGGCAGACAGTCTGCTCGCCGTAGAGAAGAAGAAAGCGCAAGACTCACTCTTCTTCAAGACTGAATATGTACCAGTTACAAGCTTCATCCACACTGTGCAGTTTGACAACTACAAGCGCATCTACCAGGCTTACCAGACTCCACAGGACTACTATCTCAAGGAGTACTACAATGCCGGCAAGTTTACAGGCGATTCTATCTACGATCAGACCCGTCACTGGCGCATCAAGAACACCGTGGCAATGGGAACGCTCGAGGGATTCAGCAAGTGGGCAAAGGCTGGTCTGAAAGCTTTCGCCAGCTATGACCTCCGCCACTACGAACTGCCGAATACCGAAGGCGGATTAGAGAAGTTCAATGAGCATGTTCTGAGCGTAGGCGGTCAGCTGAGTAAGACTCAGGGCAAGACCCTTCACTATAATGTCGTGGGCGAGGTAGGACTCACCGGAGTGGATGCCGGTACCTTTGCCATTGATGGAAGCGCAGACATCAACCTGCCATTCCTGGGTGACACCGTACAGGTAAGAGGCGATGCTTTCATCCATCACGAAACGCCATCGTTCTACTATCGCAAGTATCATGCCCGACATCTCTGGTGGGATGATGATCTGAGCAAGATTATCCATACCCGCATCATGGGAACTCTGAGATTCGGCAAGACTAACACCACGCTGCGTGTGGCTGTGGATGAAATCAAGAACTATACTTATTTCTCACAGCAATATACGATTACAGAAAATGGCCTGCGCACAGGCGTAATGGTGACCCCTATGCAGAGCGGCGATGCCATCAATCTGATTACAGCGCAGCTGCAGCAGGACTTCAAGTTCGGTATTTTCAACTGGCAGAACATGATTACCTACCAGCATACCAGCAGCAAGAGTGCCCTGCCAGTGCCAGACCTCAACGTATATACCAACCTCTTCATCAAGTTCAAGGTGGTAAAGGTACTGAATATCGAGTTGGGTGCTGATGCCAGATACTTCACCAGCTACGAGGCTCCGGACTATTCTCCTTACATCGGTCAATATACCGTGCAGGGCAACGGCGAGAAGAACGTGAAGGTGGGCAACTACCCTATCGTCAATGCCTACGCCAATGTTCACATCAAGCACACCCGCTTCTTCGTGATGATGAGCCATCTGAATGCAGGACAAGGCGACAAGAACTACTTCTTCACCCCTCACTATCCGATGAACCAGCGAGTTTTCAGAATGGGTGTAAGCTGGAACTTCTTCAACTAGGAAGCGAATCTTTTCCACAAGAGATTCTTCTGAAACAAAATAGAAGCGAATCTTTTCTTAATGAATAACAACAAGGAGCGAGGTTCCCCAAAAACCTCGCTCCTTATAATTTAAAAGCAACAATATGATGATAAAGACAAATTCTATCAAAGCATGGTTTCTCGCCGCCCGCCCCGTCACCCTTTCGGCAGCGGCAGTACCGGTGATGCTAGGAGTAGCCCTGGCATACAAGGATTCCAACGCCCACAGCCAATGGGTTCCAGCCCTGCTCTGTCTGCTCTTTGCTTGGGTAATGCAGATAGACTCAAATCTGGTAAACGACTTCTTTGACTTCAAGCATGGCAACGACGACGAAACCCGATTGGGGCCAAAGAGAGCCTGCGCCGAAGGCTGGATTACCATGAAAGCCATGAAATGGGGCATCATCTTCACCACCCTTCTAGGCTGCATCATCGGTCTGCCCCTCGCCTTTTACGGCGGAAAGGAGATGATCATCGTGGGTATCTGCTGCGTACTCTTCTGCTTCCTCTATACCACCAAGCTGAGCTATCTGGGATTGGGCGACCTGCTGGTACTTCTCTTTTTCGGCATCGTGCCAGTCTGCTGCACCTATTATCTGGTAATGCCTGAAGGAATGCAGACTGTATCAACGGAAGCCATACTTACCTCCATCGCCTGCGGACTGGTAGTAGATACGCTGCTCATTCTAAACAACTATCGCGACTACGACAACGACATCAAGGCGGGCAAGAAGACACTGATCGTTCACATCGGCAAGAAAAACGGCGAGCGTCTCTACTGCGCACTGGGCAACATCGGTATCCTCATCATGATTGGAATCAACATCTATGGTGCACTTGCCTACGATGCAGATACTAAGTTTTTGCCTTTCGCCGCCACATATCTCGTGGTGCACAACCGAACATTCGCCAAGATGAGGAAGATAGGAGAAGGCAGAATGCTGAACAAGGTACTGGGCTACACGGCTCTCAACATCTTTACCTTTGGTATGATCTCTACCTTCATCATCCTTGGAATGATGTGGTAATCCCAGAGATACCCGCCCCCTCTGGAATGGCATGAGAAGATTCTAGAATGAGAAGATAACATTCAGGAATAATAATTATATAATGTACGCGCGTACATTATATATATAAAAGAAGAAAAAGAATGAAGCAACAAGTAAATCTCGAAATCATGCAGTTTGTGGAAACACAGATTCTGCCCAAATATACAGAATTTGGCGAGAGCCACGGATTGCGCCACGTAACCCGTGTCATCAAAAACGCCATGAAACTCGTACCTGTAACAGGTGCCGACATCGACATGGTTTATATCGTTGCCGCCTACCACGACCTGGGAATGAGCGGTCCGCGCGCCATCCACCACCTCACCAGTGGCAAAATCCTCCAGGCTGATGCCAGACTGAAGCGCTGGTTCACTCCCGAGCAGATTAAAATCATGAAAGAAGCCGTGGAGGATCACCGCGCCTCCTCCAGTCGCCAGCCCCGAAGCATCTACGGCAAGATAGTAGCCGAAGCCGACCGCGACATCGATATTCACGAAATCTTTCTTCGTGCCATCGAATACGGAGAGGAGAACTATCCCGGAAAAGGAAAGGAAGAGCAATGGCAGCGGTTCGCCGACCACATGGACGAGAAATATTCCCGCAACGGCTACATCAAGCTCTGGATTCCTAACTCACCCAATGAGAAGGCTCTGAAAGAGCTGCGGAATATCATTGAAGACAAGACAGAACTCAGGAAATATTTCGAAGGAATATACGAAGAGCTCAGGAAAAAGAAGTCTTGACCCTTGAGAGAAACAAGGAAAAGGGAGTTCTGACTTTTGATAAAGAAGATTTTTCGAAAAAATCAGCAGAAAGATTTGGTAGTTTCAAAAGATTGCATTATCTTTGCAGTATAGAAAACCCAAAGACTTCTATCAATAGATGATAGCCTATGCTATGTCTATTCGACAAAGATATAAGGGTCGTGTCGGTTCGATCGGGATACTCATCAAATTACACTTATGAAACCGAGAAGACTTCTCTTGCCTATGGCGGGCCACATAAACTGACATGTCAACTAAGCTGCAAAGCCGGTGGATTACAAAAGCGGAGAGCTCTCAAATGTTTATGACATTCGGAGTTTCATCACATCATCGAGCGACCCTTTCCTACAGGAGGCAGATTTCCAATAATTGGTAAATCTGCCTCCTTTTTTGTTGACAAAGTCAGCTTATCCCCTATAATTCCTCCCCAAAACAAGAAAAATCAAGAAAATATGCATATTTCTTGAAAAAAGTTGCAGAAAAATTTGGTGGAACAAAAAAAATGTAGTATCTTTGCACCCGCATTTGAGAACGATGCTTGTTGATTTGGCAACAATATCCGATTGGAAGGTTGGGTGAGTGGCTGAAACCACCAGTTTGCTAAACTGACGTGCGGGATTACCGTACCGGGGGTTCGAATCCCCCACCTTCCGCAAGCGGAGTTCAAGATTGCATCATTGGTCGATTCATCTAATGGTTAGGATACAAGATTCTCAATCTTGGCATAGGGGTTCGATTCCCCTATCGACTACATGTGTTTTTCATGGTATTAGATTTATAAAGTCTCTATAAGTCGGGAGACCAATAGAGATTTTTTGAATGGTCGATTCATCTAATGGTTAGGATACAAGATTCTCAATCTTGGCATAGGGGTTCGATTCCCCTATCGACTACATGTGTTTTTCATGGTATTAGATTTATAAAGTCTCTATAAGTCGGGAGACCAATAGAGATTTTTTGAATGGTCGATTCATCTAATGGTTAGGATACAAGATTCTCAATCTTGGCATAGGGGTTCGATTCCCCTATCGACTACTAAGTGTTTTTCATGTATTGGTTATTGTTAGTAAGCTTGCAATTAGTCGAAAAGACTACTGCAAGTTATTTTTTTATCCCTACGCAGGTAACGCTATCGCCGTTGTGGATAAATGACAATTACCCATCATAAAAGCAAAAAAAGTAAAGGAAAAATTTGGTGGAACCAAAAAAAAGTTGTACCTTTGCAATCGCATTTGAGAACGATGCTTGATGATTCAGAAATGAATCCAACAGGAAGGTTGGGTGAGTGGCTGAAACCACCAGTTTGCTAAACTGACGTGCGGGTTACCGTACCGGGGGTTCGAATCCCCCACCTTCCGCAAGCATTATTCAAAATTGCACCGTTGGTCGATTCATCTAATGGTTAGGATACAAGATTCTCAATCTTGGCATAGGGGTTCGATTCCCCTATCGACTACATCCTCCCTTTTTACCGTATCTTTGCAAGCATGAAAAAGATATTGACTCTCCATATACTTCTCGCCCTCGCTGCTCTGCCCTCACGGGCGCAGAGACACGAGATATACTGTCAGCGCATCGCTACCCTACAGGTGGTGGCGGGCACCGACTGGCAAGCCCTTCCCATCACTTTGCTGAACGGGCAACCCATCCACATCGACTTCGATGACATGACCCACGATTATCATCGATACACCTACAGGATAGAACATTGCGATGCCGACTGGAAGGTATCACAGGGACTCTTCGAGACCGACTATCTGAAGGGATGGAACCACGAGCAAGCCATCGACAACATCGAACAATCGCTCAACACCAACCATCTCTACACCCACTATCATCTCACAATCCCCAACGAGAACTGCCACATCACCATGAGCGGTAACTACAAGCTCACCATCTACGATGACAATGCAGAGACGAACAGCCAAGAGGATGAAGCTACCGATAAGGACGGCAGAAAGATACTCACCGCCTGCTTTATGGTAGTAGAGCCACAGGTGCAGGTTGCCATCGGATATTCTTCGAATACTGACATCGACATCAATAAGCAGCATCAGCAGGTAAGCATGAATGTGAACTACGGAAGCCTAAGAGTAACCAATCCCTCACAACAGATTAAAACCGTGGTGCTGCAGAACGGACGTTGGAATCAGGCAGTATGGAATGCCAAACCTGATTATATCAGCGCAGATGGACTGCAATGGCAACACAACCGTCATCTGATATTCGATGCAGGAAATGAATACCGAAAATTCGAACTGCTCGACATGGATCATCCTACGATGGGAATAGACGAGACAAAATGGGATGGAGAAGAATACCAGGTCTATGTAATACCCGATACCCCTCGCCCCAACTACGTACACGATGAGAGCGCCAAAGGCTCCTTCTACGTGCGCAACAGCGATAACGAGGACAATAATTTCACCTGCGAGTATGCGCCGGTACATTTCCGGCTACAGACCAATCGCCAGGCAGGTGACGTATATCTGAATGCAGACTGGACCTACGACCGCTTTTCGCCTACCTATCGGATGGAATACAACGAAGCCGACCACAGCTATCACGCCACTGTGCTGCTCAAGCAAGGTTATTACAGTTACCAGTATCTGGTGCTCAAAAGCGACGGCAGTACGCAACCCGTGAGTACGGAGGGTAACTTCTTCCAGACCACCAACCGCTATGATGCCCTCATCTATTATCGGGGCACAGGAGACAGAACCGACAAACTGATAGGCTGGAATAGCTGCCAATAAAAAAAAGCCCTGAAAGCGCAAAAGCATCAACCTTATATAATGCTTTTGCCCTTTCAGGGCGTTTTAACTAACTAATACTATCTTTTATTCCAATCCAAACAATGCCTTCAAGCCTCCATCTACACCAGAGAAGCCCATGAAAGCAAGGCTGAGGAGAGCGGCTGTAACCATGACGATGGCTACGCCCTGCATACCCTTAGGAATGCGAACCAGAGCCTGCTGCTCACGAATGCCTGCAAAGACGATGAGAGCCAGGGCAAAGCCGAGAGCTGTAGAGAACGCATAAACCACACTCTCCAGGAGATTGTAGTCTTTCTGGATAACCAGGATGGCTACACCCAGCACAGCACAGTTGGTAGTAATCAAAGGCAGGAAGATGCCGAGCGCCTGATAAAGCGCAGGAGAAACCTTCTTGAGAATAATCTCTACCATCTGAACTAAGGCGGCAATCACGAGGATGAACGCCAGGGTCTGGAGATATTGCAATCCGAACGGATCGAGTACATACTTCTGAACACACCAGGTAATGATGGTTGCCAGGGTCAAGACAAAAGCGATGGCACCACCCATACCGATGGCTGTATCAACTTTCTTCGATACGCCCAGGAATGGACAGATACCGAGAAACTGCGACAAGACGATGTTGTTGACGAATATCGCAGAGATAAATATCAATAAATATTCCATAATTTCTATTTTATTTCATTGATTTGAAGCGATGCCTACGCTTACTTCTTTACCTTATTAAATATAGCAATAATATATCCCAAGGTGAGGAAAGCTCCAGGAGGCAGGATGAACATCAGAATATTGGTAGTCTCCGGCAACAGAGTGATACCGAATACACTACCTGCACCGAGAATCTCGCGGGCACTACCCAGGATGGTCAAACCGAGGGTGAAACCCAAACCGCAACCAATGCCATCGAAGAGGCTGGCAATAGGCGAATTCTTGGCAGCAAAGCTCTCTGCTCTACCCAGGATGATACAGTTTACTACAATCAGCGGAATATAAATACCCAGCGCCTGATTGATGCTGTCGGGAGCATAAGCGCTCATCAACATCTGAAGGATGGTTACGAAGGCTGCAATCACTACGATGAAAACAGGGATGCGAACCATATCCGGGGTAATCTTCTTGATACAGGAAATAACAAAGTTGGTACAAATCAGCACCGCCATGGTAGCCAATCCCATAGAGAGACCGTTGATGGCGCTGGTTGTTGTAGCCAAAGTAGGACACATACCGAGAAGCAACACGAAGGTTGGATTCTCCTTGATGAGTCCGTTCATCAAAATCTTAACATTACTCATATCGGTTTATCCTTTCTTTTCGTTATGTTCAACTTTAGATGCACCACTCTCTGCATCTGCTTTCTGGGATGCACCGCTCTCGCCGTCAACATCCTTCTTGGCATATACGGCATAAGCCTGGTTGATAGCCTTGAGGAAGGCGCGGCTGGTAATGGTAGAAGCGGTGATGGCATCTACTGCATTGCCACTCTTATCGTCCTTAGATACGTGGAGGTCGCCATCCTTTGGAGTCTTACCGATGATGCTACCCTTTCCGTCCTTCTGGAACCAGGTAGCAGCCTTGGCACCCAAACCTGGAGTTTCTGAAGCCTGAAGCACGGTATAACCCATAATCTTGCCCTCGGTATCGAAACCTACGAGCACCTTCAGATCGCCACCGAAACCACCGGTAGTACTCTCTACGGCAGCACCCAGCTGCTTGCCGCTCTTGTCAGAGCACTTGTGGATGGTGAAAGAGAATTCCTTACCGCCAAACTCCTGCTTCACCTCTTCCGGCTCAGCCACCTGGAGGTCTTCAGTACCCATCACACTCTTGATACCGGCAGCCAGACTCTGTGCAGCCTTCTCGGCGATAGGACCAGATGTAAGATGATTGATATATGCAAGCACGGCACCTACGATGAGCGCTACGCCCACCAGCACAAGCACCATGTTCTTCAATGATGATTCTAATTTCTGCATGTCTCTGTCCTCCTTATTTCTTAACAGGCTTCTCACCGAAGCGCTTTGGTTTAACGTATGTGTTAATAAGAGGTGTGAACGCATTCATGATAAGAATGGCGAACGACATACCTTCTGGATAGCTACCCCAGTTACGGATGATGACGGTCAGCAGACCGATGCATACACCATAGATAAGCATGCCCTTGTGGGTCATCGGAGAGGTTACATAATCAGTAGCCATAAAGATGGCACCGAGCATCAGACCACCGCTGAAGATGACAGCCAGAGGATTGGCATAAACAGGATTAGCCAAATGCATCAAACCGCTGAAAACGAATACGGTAGCGATGATGCTGACTGGTATGTGCCAGGTGATGACCTTCTTCCAAAGCATGTAAGCCAAACCGAGCAAGAGGGCGAATGCACAAACCTCACCGGTAGTACCGGCACCGAAGGTATCGCCAGTGGCACCGAAGAGCAGGCTCATCGCATCAGGCAACTGGTTGAGAACAGAAGCATCGCCCGTCTTGATGGCGGTCTTCATGATAGCCAGCGGAGTAGCACCCGTTGTAGCATCAGTATAGCTGAGCATCTGTCCGGCAACAGGCCATGAAGTCATCTGGGCAGGGAAGCTGACGAGCAGGAAGCAACGGCCAACCAAAGCAGGATTGAAAGGATTGTTACCCAGACCGCCGAAGCTCATCTTACCTACACCGATGGCAAACAGGGCACCGATGATGATGATCCAGAGAGGAAGGTTACTTGGCAAGTTCATGCCGAGCAAGAGACCGGTAATGATGGCAGAACCATCGAGCAAGCTGGTCTCCTCCTTCAGGAGATATTTTGTAATTGCCCACTCAAAGAAGACGCAGGCTGCCACAGAGGTGAGCAGTACGACTGCTGAACCCAAGCCGAAGAAATAGAAAGAAGCGAGGATGGCAGGCACGAGAGCGATAATCACTCCGTACATGTTCTTCTCTACGCTCTCATTTCCATGAGCGTGTGGCGATAATGAAACGATTAATTTTCCCATTTTATCTTTTAAATTCTTTCTTAAATGAAATTCATTCTTGACGTGAACGCTTACTTCTTGGCGTTGCGAGCTCTGATAATGCCCATTACCGCACCCTTACCATTGATAATATTATCGAGGATAGGACGATGTGAAGGACAGGTGAACTGGCATGAACCACAAGCGATGCAGGATGTTACCTCCTCTGCCTCCAGGCGCTCATAATCCTTCACTACGCTCAAGGTAGCGAGCAAGTATGGCTCCAGGCCCATTGGACAGGCATCCACACACTTGGCACAGCGGATACATGGCTGAGCCTTCTTGCGATGAGCATCAGCATCGGTCAATACGGTGATGGAGTTGGTACCCTTGGTTACCGGTACATCGAGGCTGATCACAGCCTTACCCATCATCGGACCACCAGCCAATACCTTGTTGTCACCCTCTGGCAAACCGCCGCAATTCTCTATCATCTGAGAGAATGGAGTTCCCATACGCACGAGGAAGTTGCCTGGATTCTTCACCTGCTTACCGGTAACGGTAGTATAGCGCTCGAAGAGAGGTTTGTTCTTCATAACTGCCTGATAAACAGCAAAGGCAGTACCTACATTCTGAACAATTGCTCCAACGTTGACAGGAATAGCTGGAGGAGCAGGAACCTGGCGGCGGATAACCGCATCTACCAACTGCTTTTCACCACCCTGTGGATATTTCTTAGCCAGAGGTACAATCTCGATACGAGAATCATTGGCTGTCTTTTCCTCGAAGAGTTTGATGGCAGCAGGTTTGTTATCCTCGATACCGATGTAGCCCTTCTCTACCTTAGCCGCCTTCATCAGAAGGTTCAAGCCAACGAGAATCTCATCGGCATGCTCCATCATCAGGCGATAATCGGCTGTGATATAAGGCTCACACTCTACACCGTTGATGATGACGCACTCAGCCTTGGCTCCTGGAGGAGGACAAAGCTTGATGAAGGTAGGAAAACCGGCACCACCCATACCAGTGACACCTGCTACCTTGATGCGGTTTACGATTTCCTCTGGAGTAAGCTCAGTATGAGCCTCAAGCGTCTCGAGTTTATCAGAGCGGTCGATACTCTCCTCCCACTCATCGCCTTCTACATTAATAATGATGCAAGGCTTGCGATAACCGGTAGCATCAATAGATGTATCTACCTTGAACACAGTTCCTGATACGGAACTGTAAATAGGAGCACTCACAAAGCCACCCGCCTCAGCAATGAGTGTACCCACCTTCACCTTGTCGCCCTTGGCAACTACAGGCTTGGCAGGAGCACCGATGTGCTGACCAAGTGGGAAAATAGCCTGCTTAGGGAGAGGAGCTACCTGAGTAGCCATCTCGGCAGTAATCTTATTCTCTTCTGGGTGAACTCCACCAATTCTAAAAGTTCTCAAATTCATGATTATTCCTCCTTTTTCTTAACTGGGAAATTTACTTTTACGAGAGCACCTGTTGGGCATTCGTCAACACACTTGGTACACATGCGGCACTTATTGAAGTCAACATAAGCCACATTGTTCTCAATGGTGATAGCATCAAACTTGCAGACTTTCTGACACTTACCGCATCCGATGCAAGCAACACTACAAGCCTTCTTAGCCACAGCTCCCTTGTCGTGGTTCACGCACTGCACGTAAACACGGCGACCCTTAGGACCCTTCTTGCGAAGCTCGATGATGTGGCGTGGACAAGCCTTGGCGCAAGCACCACACCCCGCACACTTCTCCTCATCAACCTCAGGAAGACCTGTCTCTGGATTGATAGAGATGGCACCAAACTGGCAGGCAGCCACGCAATCGCCACAACCCAGACAGCCGAATCCGCAGCCGGTTTCACCAGCACCACAGGAGTTCATGGCAGCACAAGTGTGCAAACCATCATACTCGGCAATGCGAGGACGATGCTCGCAAGAACCATTACAACGAACCACTGCCACCTTAGCCTCTGTGTTAGCCACAGCCAAGCCAAGGAGATCAGCCACCTTGCCCATCACGTCGGCACCACCCACAGGACACATCAGTCCGTCGATGCTACCGGCATCAGCACCCTTAACCAGCGCTGCAGCCATACCGGAACATCCGGCAAAACCGCAACCACCGCAGTTGGCACCAGGAAGGAGTTCACCCACCTGTCCCAATCGAGGGTCTTCTTCAACGGCAAACTTCTTGGATACCCCGAAAAGTACCAGCGCTGCTACCAGCGCAATGGCACCGAGTACCAAGACAGCACTCAAAATTAAATCCATAATAGTTTGTATTTGTTTTGTTAATATTTCTAGTTGTTTTGCAATCAGTCAACATATTTGTATTCAAACCTGAAAAACTGGGAAATCATTCCTAGCTGCAGGGTTCAAGACTAAAGCTTAATTTATTTCGTAGTTTGTTTCTCAAGAGATAAAGCCCTATATAATAAGGTATCAATATACCCAAGGCAGACACAGCGGCATATCCTTCTGATTGCGTGATCTTCAGTACGGCAACCAAAGCCACAACCATCAGGAGCAGAGGCAGCAAATAGCCATACAAGCTGGCGCGGAAGCCAACAGCCGTATCTGCCACCACAACAACAGAGTCACCCAGCTGATACTTGACAGCATCAGCAACCTGCACCTCGATAATCTTTTCTTTCGTTTCAGAAGCATTGCAATGCGCAGCCACCTTACAGGCACTGCACGCAGATGACTGAAGGATGCGCACGCGCACACAGCCCTCTTCTACTCCATCCACTACTCCATTATGCTTAATTTTATTACTCATTTCCGAATCTTGTTCATAAGGTTAGCCTTTCCTCTCCTACACAAGAGCACCTATTTTAAGGTGGCTTATTGCAAAGTCGAGTTAGCAATTCTAATTTGTTTGCAAAGATAATATATTATTTATAAATGACAAACAAAATCACCAGATTATTTAATTAAAAGAAACGTAAACGTTTTCTATTTTACATTTTCGACCATAAAAACTGAGAAAAACACAGAAATAAACGGATAAGAATAGGTTTTTTATAATTTTCTCGCCATCTTCTTTGTTTATATCATTTTTTTGTGTACCTTTGCAAAAAACAAGAAAGCCAACAACACCTAGCGTGTCGAGGCACGAAAACACTAAGATTATGGAAATAACAGAGCAGATGACAATTCAGCAAATTGAGCGCTTTATTAAAAAGATAGCTCAAAAGTTTCCAGCACAACCTTCAAATGAAGAAAACGCCGTGCTGACCGACATCCATGTAAGAGTTTCCCAAGACAGTGGTGAACTCCTTGCCTTTGACGATGACGACACAGAGATTACTCGCTGCGTAGTTGAGCAATGGATAGACAACAAGGATGAGAACTTCTATGATGAGGTGGCAAAGATTTTGCGAGACACCTTGCGCAAAAATTCTGAGATCGTTGATAATCTCGGAATCCTTAAGCCATATAGCTTCGTGCTGGAAGATGACGACAAGGAAAACCTCGGCGAACTCTATCTTGCCGACGATGATACCATCATTCTGGGTGGTGACCTGATGGAAAACCTGGATCACGACCTCGATGAATTCCTTGACGACTTGTTAAAAGAATAAACTATAAAAGTGCCAGTCAGCCCACTAGTGGGTCCCACCATGCCCGTCGCATGGGCACCCACAGCCCACCAAGCGGGCATCCACAGAACAAGCGCCGGGCAACAAGTGCCCATAGAACGGGCAATGAGTGCCCAAATGCTGGGGCTATTTTTGGGCAACACTGATAAGAGTTTACTGTTTACAATTTATAGTTGACAGTGTACTGTTTTCGATGCGCAGTAGATGAAGCAATCCTTTTAGTCGATATTTACAACAGAGAATGAGACTATGAGACTTTTTCTTAAAAAAAACTTTTTCACGTAAGCGCATACTAACAAGAGCAAAGCCCATCCTCCCGGATGGGCTTTAGCATTTAATACAAAAACATTATGAATTATTTCTATTAGCGAACAAGATTCGTTTTATTAATATATTCTATCTAAAAGTTATATTTCAAACAAACTAATAGTTTCAAACAATTACCGTACTCCTACGATTCATCTATTCTTGTTTACGGGTGCAAAGATACGGCTTTTTTCTTATTCTTGCAATACCTAATAATGGGGGTTTTAGACAATACCTAAAACTGATGAGCCAGATACTTTAGGCTATTGCCATTTTCCCCTCTCCTATAGACACAAAAAAACTGCAAGTCAGACTTATCGTCCAACCTGCAGTCCATTCATATCTCTCTCTTATAGTTTCTTTTCAGAATTCAATCGAATTGAATTACTTCAAACCACGATTCATAAGTGTTGCATTCAGAAGCATCACATACTTGCGATACTGAGAATCATTGAGGATGCTGTGCATGTACTTGAGATCCTTAATGACAGCCTTGTCAATCATAGCTGCACGCTCATCCTTTGCTGCAGTTGCAGCATTCATCATATCAGCAGTGAAGTTCTTGTGAACATCAGCTACAGCCTCTGCCTGATCAATATTAAGTGACAAAGCATTAGCCAAGCTACCCATCTTTACATTCATGTTGTAAGCTGCTGTTGCGTTTGTTGCCTCGTCTGCTGCAAAAGTAGTTGTTGCCATTGCGAACATTGCTACTGCCAAAATCATAATCTTTTTCATAATCTTTTTACCTTTCTTTACTTTACGAGCCATCTTCTGAACCTACACTATCTCTCTTATAACCTAGGAGGCTCTAGAAGGACTCTTGTTAAACATTATCCTGATGTCTTTTCTTTAAGACACTGCAAAGATACAAACTTTCTATTGTGTACGCAAACAATTTACAAGAAAAATGCTCTAAAGGGGCTCTTTTTTGATATATATCAACATCAAAAGGCTTTTTTCTTCTACTTTTCGTTATCTAACACTTGTTTTTGCATTCAAAAGGTAAGCAGTTTAACAATATCAGTAACATTTGCGTTTCAAATGAGAACTACTATAAGAAAAAGCCTAGCAAGTTGCCATTTTCCAGCCATAGAAAATGAGCACTCTGAATCTTTTTTTCCGAAAACCCCAATATTTCTACTATTTCTTTTCCATATCCCAATTATTTATTGTATCTTTGCAGAAGATTTACAATAGAAACAATGGAAGAACAAAATCATATAGACAAGGCACTCGCCTTCCTCGAAAGCCTCGAAAAGTTGGGAAACCAGCTCAAAGTAGCAGAAGAGAATCAGAAACAGTTCCTCGCCAGAATGCTTGAACTCAAGAAATCCGGAGAAACTGACAGTGAGGAATACGCAGACCTTTCACGCAAGAGCAAAGGATTGCAGGACATCATCGACAAATGGCGCCCTATCTATCTGGAGCGAATGGAAATGGTGAAAAGCGTACAGATGAAGAAGCGTAAGCGCACTGGAAAGAAGTAACTACAATAGTGGCTATCAGGCTGGGACAAAGAACCAGTAAGCTAGGTATAAAGAAACTATATATATAATGTACGCGCGTACATTATATATATAAAAAAATCAAATAGTCTACAGATAGCACCATCAATAGAAAACAATAAAAAAAACAAAATAAAATGGAATCAAACAACAAAAACAAGTTTATTAGAGTATCATACGCATTGTATGACGTAACAAAGGGTGATAACGGCGAAGAGATGCTGATTGAGCGCACTACAGATGAGCGTCCTTTCTTCTTCATCAGCGGTATGGGTGTAACCTTGCCTGCTTTCGAGGAGAAGGTAGTTGATTTGGCTGAGGGCGAAGAGTTCGACTTCGAGTTGGATCCTGAGCAGGCTTATGGTTTGCACTATGACGAGCGCGTAATCGACCTCGACAAGCAGATCTTCACTATCAATGGACAGTTTGACGCTCAGCACGTACAGGTAGGTGCTATCATCCCATTGCAGAACGAGGATGGTAACCGCTTCAATGCTGTTGTCAAGAATATCACAGACGAGAAGGTAACTTGCGACCTCAACCACCCATTGGCAGGTTTGAAGCTTAACTTCTGCGGTCAGGTTCTTGAGAGCCGTGAGGCAACAGCAGAGGAAATCGCCAAGATGGCTCAGATCATCAGCGGTGAGGCTGGTGGTTGCGGCGGCGGTTGCGACAACTGCGGCGGTGACTGCAAGGATGGCAACTGCGAGGGCGGCTGCGATTGCAACAAGTAAAATTTGAGAATAAACGATAGCGGCTATCTCAATACCATTGGGATAGCCGTTTTTCATATCAACTAAAGAATTTGGCAATGAGGAATACATTTGGCAATCTTTTCACTCTCACAACATTTGGCGAGAGTCATGGCATAGCTGTAGGTGGCGTCATCGACGGTTTCCCTGCAGGCATAGACATCGATATGGACTTTATCCAGAGCGAGCTCAACCGTCGTCGCCCTGGACAAAGTCACATCACCACAGCACGAAAGGAAGCAGACCAGGTAGAATTTCTAAGTGGTGTTTTCGAGGGAAAATCTACGGGAACCCCTATCGGCTTTGAGGTACGCAACCAGAACCAGCATTCTCAGGATTATGAGAATATGCGCTGCCTGTTCCGTCCATCCCATGCCGACTTCACTTACAATGAGAAGTATGGCATCCGTGATCATCGCGGTGGCGGCCGTTCATCTGCACGCATCACCATCGCCCGCTGCGTAGGTGGTGCCCTGGCCAAGTTGGCACTCCGACAGCTCGGCGTCAGCATTACGGCATATACATCGCAGGTTGGCAGTATCGCCCTGGAGAAGGATTACCATCTATATGATCTCAACACCATAGAGGACAATCCTGTTCGTTGCCCAGACCAGACAAAGGCAAAGGAGATGGAAGACCTCATCGCCCAGGTCAAGGCTGATGGTGATACCATCGGAGGCATCATCACCTGTGTCATCCAGGGATGTCCTGTAGGATTGGGTGAACCTGAATTCGATAAACTCCATTCCCAACTTGGTGCAGCCATGCTCGGCATCAATGCCGTCAAAGGATTTGAATATGGAGAAGGATTCGCCGGAGTTACTGCTCGCGGAAGCGAACAGAATGATGTCTTCGTTCCTAAAGCTAAGAATATGGATGCTACTGATGATGCGGCAAACCATCAGGAAACTACAATCAATCAGGATGTTGCAGCTCGTATCACAACCAAGAGCAACCATAGCGGCGGCATCCAGGGAGGATTGAGCAATGGTCAGGATATCTACTTCCGGGTAGCCTTTAAACCAGTAGCTACCCTCCTGATGGAACAGGATACTGTAGATTTGGAAGGAAATCCTACCAAACTCACAGCTCGCGGACGCCACGATCCATGCGTATTGCCAAGAGCCGTACCTGTAGTAGAGGCAATGGCAGCCATGGTTATCCTGGATAATTATCTTTTGAATAAAACGGTGAGATTATAAAAATAGTTAGGAGTTAAGATAGAGGAGTTGACTACCAACCACAACAACTTCCAATTCTTAACTCCTATCTTTTTAACAAATATCTCCTCACAGGTCAAAGTTTACTGTCCTTCAAGAGTTTTGGACAATATTCATTGAAGAAGCATTTATCACAAAGCGGCTTGGCACTTTTGCAGACATATCTGCCGTGCAACAGAATCCAGTGATGCGCATTCGGAATATCTTCTGCCGGAATGTGCTTCATCAGATAATCTTCTACCTTGCGAGGCGTATCAGCCGTACGAGGCACCAACCCCATACGATGACTTACACGATAAACATGCGTATCCACTGCCATCGTGGCATGACCGAACCAAACGGCACGGATCACATTCGCCGTCTTGCGCCCCACTCCAGCCAGTTTCACCAGATCATCAGCAGTCTCCGGCACCTCACCTCCAAAGAGTTCTACCAGTTGCCGTGACATCTGTGCCAGATGTTTCGCCTTGGCATTGGGATAGCTTACCGAACTGATCAGCTCATAGATATCCTCCTCGCTCGCCTTCGCCATGTGCCGTGCATCTGGATAGCGGGCAAAGAGAGCCGGCGTAACCATATTGATACGCTTGTCGGTACACTGAGCCGAAAGCAAGGTAGCAACCAGAAGCTGAAAAGCGCTACCGAATTGCAACTCGGTAGTCACATTCGGCAGCGCATTTCTGAAGTGATTCAATATGAAATCGTATCTTTCGTTACGAAGCATAACTTCAATACTATAAAAAATCCTCAAGAATCTTACTTCTTCTTAGCAGGTGCAGCAGCCTCAGCTCCCTTCACCTTACCCTTGTAAGCCTTGTTCAAGCCAGCAATCACCTCGTTGGTAATATCGTATGCCTTGTCAGCATAGAGCAAGTTGTCACCACTCTTAGAGAAGATGATGCTATACTTCTTGTCCTTGTTGTAGCGGGCAAGATAGTTGGCAATGCTGTCGTGGAGCACCTTTGCATATTTAGACTGTTCTGTTATAAGCTCATTCTGCAAACGCTGTTGTAGTCCCTGCAAATCATTACTTTGCTTCTGCAATCCAGCCTGGATAGCCTCAGCCTGCTCACGGGTGTAAGCATTCTGCTGAATCTTCTGCTGGAAGTTAGCAGCAGCAGCTTGTAGCTGTTGTTGTTTCTGTGCCAATGTAGCCTGAATGTTTTGTCCTTTCTTCTCTAGCACATCGTTAAAGTCTTTAGCACAATTATATTGCGACATGATAGAGTCATACTCTACATAAGCGATCTTCAACTCTGCTGGAGCCTTGCTCTCAGACTTAGCCTCGACCTGAGGCTGTGACTTATTGCATGATGCCAACGACAAGGCAGCTACAGCAGCAATAGCCACTGAACTCAAAATGTTCTTTTTCATTTCTTCTGTATTTTTATTATTATTTATTCCTAAAACTAAAATGATTTAATACGCCTTGTTTGCTTCGCGCGCTTCGCGGTCTTGGTCAACCACACAGTGGATACCCATCTTGCGCAAACCAGGATTGTCGTGAACATGCTGAGAAGAGAACTTGCCATTCTTCTTAAAAATCAGCTTCACACTAAATAATGCCATTGCGATAGCAATTATTAACAGACTTAATAACATTAATTTTATCATTTTTATTACCTTTGCAGTGCCTTAGTGCACTTCACGTTGCAAAGGTACGATTTTTCGGGCAAAAAGCAAAAGAAATCTCATAAATAAATGACTTTCTTGATGCAAAAATAACAAAATAAGAGAATAATACATACAAAATAACATTATCAATGGAAAAAAATGAATTAAAACCTGCTCTTGTGTTCGAGCAGTTCGCTAAAATCAACGAGATACCTCGTCCTTCCAAGCACGAGGAGAACATGATTGAGTTTTTGAAGGAATTTGGCAAGAGCCATAACCTTGAGACTGTAGTTGATGAGACTGGCAATGTCTTGATTCGCAAGGCTGCCACCCCAGGATATGAGAACGCTGACACCATCATCCTTCAGAGTCACATGGATATGGTATGCGACAAACTGGTGGACGTAGAGTTCGACTTCCACAAGGATGCCATCCAGACCTACGTAGATGGTGAATGGTTGAAGGCAAAAGGTACTACCCTAGGTGCTGACGATGGTATCGGATGTGCCATCGAGCTTGCCATCCTCGCAGCCAACGACATCGAGCATGGTCCTATCGAGTGCGTCTTCACCCGTGACGAGGAGACCGGCTTGACAGGTGCTGTAGGTATGAAGGCTGGTTTCATGACCGGCAAGATGCTCATCAACCTTGACTCAGAGGATGAGGGTCAGATTTTCGTATCCTGCGCAGGCGGCCAGACTACCAAGGCTACCTTCCACTTCACCCGCGAAGAGGCTCCAGCAGGCTACTTCTTCATGGAGGCATCCCTGAAAGGTCTCAACGGCGGTCACTCTGGTGATGACATCAACAAGAAGCGCGCCAATGCCATCAAGGTACTTACCCGCTTCCTCTTCCTGGAGAACGAGAAACTCAATGGTGCCCTTCGTCTGGTAAGCTTCAACAGCGGCAAGATGCATAACGCCATCCCTCGCGACGGCAAGATTGTCTTTGCTGTCAAGAATGAGGCAAAGGAGCAGGTACGTGCAGACTGGAATATCTTCGCATCTGAGGTAGAAGATGAGTTCCACGTAACTGAGCAGTCTATGCTTTTCAACATGGGTTCTGCCGATGCAGCTCCTGTTATCGAGAAGGCTGTAGCCGATAAGTTCATCATGGCTTTACAGGCTGTAGATAATGGTCCACTCACCACCTGTCAGGACGAGGCACTTGCCGAGATGGTAGAGACATCCAGCAATGTTGCCAGCGTGATGACCGACGAGAATAGCATCAACATCGTGGCTTCTCAGCGCAGCAATGTGATGAGCAACCTGGACAACATGACCAACACCGTGAAGGCAGCCTTTCTTCTGGCAGGTGCCGAAGTAAACGTGGGAGGCAAGTATCCTGCATGGAAGATGCGTGCCAACAGCAAGCTGACCGACATTACCGTGAAGAGTTACGAGAAACTCTTCGGCAAGGAGCCATGGGTAAAGGGTATCCACGCCGGTCTGGAGTGCGGTCTCTTCTCAGAGCGTTATCCAGACCTCGATATGGTAAGTTTCGGGCCTACCCTTCGCAATGTTCACACACCAGAGGAAGCACTTCTGATTCCTACCGTTCAGATGGTATGGGATCACCTGCTGGATATCCTCCGCAGCGTGAAGTAAGAAGAACTGAGTGAATTCCTAACAAAGGATATGAAATCATGAAGAAGATACTATTCGTATTGACATTAGGCTTGGCGCTGGTTCTCACTTCCTGTGGCGACCAGCACAAGGCTCAATCACTCGTCAAGGATTTCCTCAATGAAAACCTGGAAAACGAAGATTGTAGCTTTAAACGCTTCAGCCAACTCACTCCTACAGCCATGATCGATTTTAACAGAGTAAAATCTATGCGTCAGGAGATGAACCAGTTGCCATATATGAAAAAGAACATCGACTATAACGATGGCACCTTCCCAGACACCTTAATGTATCTGAGAGCCACCTACCAGTTGACTACTCATGATGGCAAGAAAGAAGAACTCACCCAGACATTCTATCTTGACAAGGCTTTGACCCGAGTCATCGCTTTCAAAGAGAACTGATTCTATCTCAAAAAAAGCTAAAATCAAGAATTCAAGTTTAGATTGTAAAATTAGAAAAACATAAAAACAAGGCTGCACTCCTATCAAAGGGAATGCAGCCTTATTTTCGTGATAAAACCTCTAGCCAAGGGACCTCATCCTGCCAAAGCCTTCTCAACAAAACCACGAACCTTCTTACGGGCAACTCCCAGTTTCTTTTCTGCTTGTTTATATTTCAGATTTAGGGTTACCGCAATCTGACGAACCGGCATATCTTCGTAGAGATTCAGACGATATATCGAACGCTGACTCTCTGTAAGCTGAGCAATACCCCGCTCCAGTATCTCATTCACTTCACGAGCCGAGAAGACAGACTCCACCCCTTCAGAAGAACGGTTTATCCAACTGCCCTTCCTGATAAAATGCTCATACTTCTCATATTGCTGTCTGCAACGCCAATAATCGACGATTTTATTCCTTGCCATTGTATAGACCAGACAAGGCAGAGTTACCGGTGATATCATCTGATCCGACTGCAGAAGTCGGACAAAGATATCCTGCACAATATCCTCAGCCTCATCCACAACTTGCAGACGAGATATCACAAACTTCTTGAGTTCGTCATAATGATTTGTGTAATAATCAGCAATGATGCATTTTTTAGATGCAACATCCTGTTCTGATTCAACATTTTGTTTCATATCAGGAGGGTTTTATCTGTTTATAGTTTATTTGTTTCTTCGATCAAGTAGTGCAAAGGTACAAAAAACAGATAATATCACCAAAGAAAAGAAACAAAAAAATGTGCTAAATGCCTACATTGAAACATTTAGCACATATCTAGATACGATTTGTAACATTTGATGTTACACTACGTAAAGTAATATACTTTTTATAAAGCAGCAATTACTTGATCATATCCACACTTCTCTTCAGGAAAGCATCAAGAGAAGCACCCTTCAGCATACCATTCTGCAACAAAGCGAGGTCGATGAGCTGATGAACGATGTTGTTGTTCTTGGCATAACCAGAGATGATATCGTTGCGCTTAGCCTTCTCATCGCTGATAGCCTTCTCCGTGTTGTGAACATCATCCTTCTCCTCCTGGGTAATCTCTTCTGGCTTCTTCTTACTCTGCTCCTGATGAAGCACAGCGAGACGAGCTTCCTGACCCTTGATTTCTGCAAGGATTGGCTTCAGGCTTTCGGCGGTATTAGCCTCAGCATCCTCCAATACCTTCTTCACCAATGCATGGTCTGAGTTCAATACGATGTTGTAGCTGTCTGGCATCTGACCATAGAAGTTCATACCTGCCTGGAACTGACTCATTGCCTTCATACGACGCATATACTCGTTCTGAGTAATGAGCACAGGTTGGTTCTGCTCACCCAAAGCCTGAATCTCCACGAAGAACTCTGCCTTGTCGAGCTTAGGCATCTGAGAACGGAACACCTCTGTCAAATTGTCAGACTGATCCTTTGTCAAATCTGTCTTCTTGGCATCTTCCTTCACAATGAGTCGGTCGATGATATCCGCATCCACACGGGTAAAGCGGCTTTTCTCCAACTTTTGCTCCAACATATTTACCATAGGTGTATCGAGCTGACCTTCCATCAGGAGCACAGAGTAACCCTTCTGCTTGGCAGCCTCGATGTAAGAGTACTGCTCCTCCTTATTGTTAGCATAGAGATATACCAGATTGCCATCCTTATCCGTCTGGTTGTCCTTGATCAGCGTCTTGTACTCCTCGTAAGTGAAGTACTTGCCCTCAACATCCTTCAGGAGTGCGAAGTCCTTGGCACGCTCGTAGAAGTCTTCCTGTGAAAGCATACCATAATTGATGAAGAGCTTGAGGTCATCCCACTTCTCCTCGAATTCCTTGCGGTTCTCCTTGAAGATAGAACTCAGACGATCTGCCACCTTCTTGGTGATATAGGTAGAAATCTTCTTCACGTTGCTATCGCTCTGCAAGTAGCTGCGGCTCACGTTCAATGGGATGTCTGGTGAGTCAATGACACCATGCAACAGGGTCAGGAATTCAGGAACAATGCCCTCTACCTGGTCGGTAACGAATACCTGGTTGCAATACAGCTGAATCTTGTTACGCTGCATGTCAATGCTGTTCTTGATACGTGGGAAGTAGAGAATACCCGTCAGATTGAATGGGAAATCTACGTTCAGATGAATCCAGAACAATGGGTCGTCCTGCATTGGATATAGGGTGTGATAGAACTTCTTATAGTCCTCATCCTTCAGTGTGCTAGGAGTCTTGGTCCAGAGAGGCTCCACATTATTAATAATGTTATCCTCGTCAGTCTCCACGTTCTTTCCGTCCTTCCACTCAGTCTTTTTGCCGAAGGCTACAGGCACTGCCATAAACTTGCAATACTTGTTCAGGAGTTCCTCGATCTTGTTCTTCTGGAGGAATTCCTTGCAGTCGTCTGCAATATGGAGAACGATGTCAGAACCACGCTCTGCCTTGTCTGCATCCTCGATTTCGAAAGCAGGTGAACCATCGCAGCTCCACTTTACAGCCTTGCTACCCTCTTTATAGCTCTTGGTGATGATTTCCACCTTGCTGGCTACCATGAAAGAAGAATAGAAACCGAGTCCGAAGTGACCGATGATGGCATTGGCATTCTCCTTATACTTATCAAGGAAGTCAGTTACACCTGAGAATGCAATCTGGTTGATATATTTATCGATTTCCTCCTCAGTCATACCGATACCACGGTCGCTGATGGTCAAGGTACCAGCCTTCTCATCTAGAGAGATACGCACTGTTGTGTCACCAATCTCACCCTTGAAGTCGCCCTGGGCAGCAAGAGTCTTCAACTTCTGTGTAGCATCCACAGCGTTGGAAACCATCTCACGGAGGAAGATGTCATGATCTGAATATAAGAATTTCTTGATGACAGGGAAAATGTTCTCTGTCGTTACACCGATATTACCTTTCTGTGCCATAATTATAATGTTTATTTATATGTTTTACTTTATTTGTTTTTGCTATAGGTTTTACAAATAACGTGCCAAAAAGGGAGAAAAGAACAAAATGGCAGAATAAATCTGACAATATCATCAGAACAAGCAATAAGCCTTAAGGGAAAAAATAAAAAGCCTTAAGGAAAAAAATATTTTCCCTTAAGGAAAAAAAGAACTATCCTTAAGGGAAAATATTAAATGTGAAAAATGCCCTATTTACAGGCTTTTCCGACATCAGCATTCATATTCCGAAATTTTATAACACCCTACAAGCTCGGATACCTATCTGAGATGGATGCTTCTGCATATAGGTATAAAGTGTCATCGGTTCATCAATCACTTTTTTGTGGATGCTGCTGGCATTGAGCAGATGTAATCCATCCTTATGCCAGGAAGCAATACCAATATGCGTGGTGTCCAATCCCTTCTTTCGGGTTATCATCAGAAGGATATCACCATCCTTGATGGTATTTCGGAAAAGCTGGTTGTTACGAATCTCCCCTTTCGGGATATAGCGATAGTGCTTGCCGTTGATGCTCTGCTCCAAAGCACGGATACCCGACTTCCATTGCGGATGAGCCGAAAGCATCTTGTAACTGGAAGGATGGGTGGACATCCAGTTTACGTTGATAGTCTGGACTGCAGTGAAGGGAGGATTATTCTGAATATCCTTCACGATGCCTTCCTTTACATTATCATCCACCCAAAGGGTGAAATAGTGCTGGCGTTTTACATACGCTACCTCTCCACCGATATAGCGCACATGCTTCAGATGATTACAGAAAGCTGCAAAACTGGTTTCCTGATGCTTGGCACACATCGTCAGGGCGGTCACAATCTCCACGTAGGTAGTACAATCCAGCTCCCTGGTATTCACCACGAGCTGTTCTTCCCAGGTTCTGTCCAGGGTACCACCCACATAAGGGATTCCCACAAACTGCTTTCCAAACCACATCATCCAGTTGGCAGGCTTTTTCTTCATCGCCTTCGCCTGCTGCAGCAAGGATACGATTCGCAGACTATCCTGACACTGATAAACCACACCCGTCTTGGCAAAAGCAGGCATTACCATCAGGAATGCCGCTGCAAAAACTAAAAAACTATGCTTTACTTTCATCATTTTACATTTTTATATTCTCGTTTCTTTCCAAAGTTCACACCCACATAAATATTGAGCGAACCGAAGGAATTGTTGGTTGAGAAATGATCCTTGTGATAATTATACGAATGGATGACAGTACTGGCACCTGCATACCAGCGGTCGTTGTTCCATACCACTCCAAAACGGCCGATACCATCAAAATTGAAATTCTTGAAGTTGAAGTTCTTCAGATCAAACTTATCCTTTTCCGGATCTCCTGATTTAGAGTGATTGTAGGCAAGACCTACGGAGAGGGAGGCATTGAACAGCCAGTTTTTGGCAAACACCCAGTTGTAGCCATATCCCACCGTAGCGGAATAATCGCTATACTTTACCTTCGAGAACATCAGACTGCTATCAATTTTAGCCTCCAACTGTTGCTTGGTTTTCTGATTGAGCCGCTCATCCACTATGGCAGAAAGCTTATCCCAATCCACTTCCAGCTGATGCTGGGTATATCCCAGTCCTACCATCCATGAGCCAGCACTTTTCTTCTGTCTTGTACTTTGAGAGTAAGCTGCTGGATATGAGAACTTACGATGATTAAATATGTAGTAAAGATTCAAACCTTTAATACTACTTTTAAAACCATCGAAAGATACTTTTCTCAGAGCATCCGTATTGATATGATCACCCAGATTCATTCGCTGAATATGATAATCATTACCTGTCTGGCGCCAGAACAGATCCACACCCAGCAAACTGCTGTACAGACTCAGGTTGAACTCCTTCTTGCTGCTATGATTATCCTTGGTATTGATATGCTTCAGGTCGAGGGTATAACCCAGGAATACCCATCGCCATCCCAGATAAGGTCCCAGGCGCCAGGAAGGATCAGGCGCAAAGGAGATTCGCTGCCCCTCCTTGCCATACAGGGTATATTCCTCGTAGGTATTGGTATTCTGCAGCATCACCGTATAATTGAAGTGCTGCGGTTCTATATACCTTTCATCTATATTGGAGAACTCTCTAAAGAAGGCTGTGAAGGTCTTACCCAGACGATGAAAGAATGTGCGCTCATGACGGGCACGAATCAAGCTGTCCTGAGTATTACCCTTGAACATCGAAGAATTGAAAAGGGTCTTGATGAGAGATGAATCCTGTCTTACAGGGCATTCCAACGTATCTCGCTCCGCCGCCATCAGTGGCAGCAGAACGAGATACAGCAGTCCTACTATAATACCAATTTTTCTCATCCCATTTAGGGTTTTCTTTCCATTAGATTCACTCACCTTCAGCCCCCTTATCTTCAGGTCAGTTAATTCTTCCAAAGCACACGATCAAGCACCCAGTTTACCGGGGTAGCAGAAACGCTGGTGCAGGTACAGGTATTGATGCCCTGCAGATGCTCTATCACATTTCTGATGATAGGCAACTGAACATACGGTGGATTGGCAACGGTGATGCTCGATCTGCCCTCGCTAGTTATCAACTCGATAGGCTGATAGGTAAAGACAGAGAAAGAGAGCGAACCTTTGTCGCCAATCACCTCAATACAGTCTTCCTTGGCACTCTCATGTCCCACGAAGCACCAACTGCCGCTCGCCGGAATACCACTTTCGAAGAAGAAACAGGCAGATACCGTATCTTCTGCATCATAAAGATGCGCACGGTTGGCAGGATAACCATGGGCACGGGTGATGACTCCAAAGAGATCCTGCAACAGGTCTATCTGATGAGGAGCCAGGTCGTAGAAATATCCTCCACCGGCAATATCCGGCTGCAATCTCCAAGGCATCTCCTTGCCACTCTTGGTGTCCAGATCACGTGGAGGCACAGAAAAACGAACCTGTACATTGATGACATCACCTATAGCACCACTTTTGATAATCTCCTTTACTTTTTGAAAATAAGGAAGATAACGACGGTAATAGGCAACAAAACATGGCACCCCCGTCTGCTCGCTGATACGGTTGATACGAATACAATCGCTATAGCTTGCCGCCAATGGTTTCTCGATATATACCGGTTTGCCGGCACGCATTGCCATAATGGCGAAGGTGGCATGCGATGATGGTGGCGTAGCGATATATATTGCATTCACATCTGGATCATCGATGAGTTCCTGTGCATCGGTGTACCATTTTCGTATATGATGACGCTCGGCATAACCACGAGCCTTCTTCTCGCTACGGCTCATCACCGCAACGACCTGCGAACCCTCTACCTCATTGAAGGCAGGTCCGCTCTTCTTCTCGGTTACTTCTCCGCAGCCGATAAATCCCCAGTTTATCTGTTTCATCCTATTACTTTATATTCTGATTTTACCTGAATATTGTTGATCCGGACACGATTATATATCAGAATCCGGCTGAATGTATCTTGACCCAATAAATCCAGAAGGCAGGCTTTTACTCTCCTGCCAATGATTTATTGATTTCGTCAATATAGCCGAGTACTTCATCACGACCCATCTTCTTCTCACTACTGGTGATGAAGTAAGGAGGAAGTGCCTCCCAACGGTCCTCCAGAGCGTGCATCCATTTCTCGGCATTCATACGAGCCTTTACCGGCCCCAACTTATCCGCCTTGGTAAAGACGATACAGAAAGGCACATTGCTTTCGCCCAACCAATCCACGAACTCACGGTCAATTTTCTGCTGCTCATGGCGCACATCAATCAGAACGAAGACATTTGCCAACTGTGGGCGCTGCAGGATATAACTGCTGATCATCTGCTCCAACTGCTTCTGTACAGTCTTCGAACGCTTGGCGAAACCATAGCCAGGAAGGTCAACCAGATACCATTCATTATTGATGATAAAATGATTGATAAGCAATGTCTTACCCGGTGTAGCAGAAGTTTTAGCCAAACCCTTATGATTGCAAAGCATATTGATGAGGCTCGATTTGCCTACATTACTACGGCCGATAAAAGCATACTCAGCCTTATTATCTTTTGGACACATGCTCACGCGTGGAGCAGATATCGTAAATTCTGATTTCTTGATTTCCATTCTTTCTATTTTCTTTTATAAATGTTTATTTTTAAAGGCAGCACACGAACTAATCATAAAGTTCAATGTTCAACGCTCAAAGTTCAAAGTCTAGAGCATCTCTGACAGTTCCAGCCACCTCATTTCCTTCTCGTCAAGCTCATCCTTGATTTCCGGCAGGCGCTTGCTCTTTTCGGTCAATTCCTCTACCGACAGGGTACCACTGCAAAGGGCTTCTTCCAACTTTTTCTGCTCATCGGTAAGCTTCTCTATTTCCTGGGTCAGCTGTTCATATTCACGCTTCTCCTTATAGCTCATCTTACGCTTGTTCTCAAAGTTGGCATCACGCTTGGCTGTGCCGGCACCATCATTGGCAGCCGTATTGTTATTGCCTGCATTTTTAGCCGTAGCTGCAACTTTTTCTGCTTCATCCTTCTCCTGCAACCTGCTCCAGTCTCTATACTGGGTATAGTTGCCAGGGAAATCCTGAATTTCGCCTTCCCCCTTGAATACCAGTAGATGATCTACCACCTTGTCCATGAAGTAACGGTCGTGACTCACCACGATTACGCATCCGGCGAAATCCTGCAAGTATTCTTCCAATACCTGGAGGGTCTGGATATCGAGGTCGTTGGTAGGCTCATCGAGCACCAGGAAGTTAGGATTCCTCATCAACACCGTACAGAGATAGAGCTTGCGCTTCTCGCCACCGCTCAACTTATATACATAGTTGTGCTGCTCCTCGGGAGTAAAGAGGAAGAACTGCAGGAACTGCGAAGCCGTCATGTGCTTGCCGTTGCCCAGGTCGATATAGTCGGCTATCTCCGTGATGACATCTATCACCTTCTGGTCTTCCCTGAACTTGAGTCCCTCCTGCGAGAAATAGCCAAAGCGCACAGTCTCACCAATGTCAAACTTACCGCTATCCGGCTGCACCTCGCCCAGGAGCATCTTGATGAAAGTAGATTTTCCCGTACCATTATTACCTACGATACCCATCTTCTCAAATCGGGCAAAGTTGTAGTAGAAGTTATCGAGAATCACCTTCTTCTTTCCTCTGTCATCGAAAGCCTTGCTCACATACTGGCATTCGAAGATTTTCGAACCAATATATACGGTAGAAGCCTTCAATCTTACCTGACGGTCTTCGATGCGCTGCTTGGCTACCTTCTCCAACTCATAGAAAGCATCCTCACGATATTTCGCCTTATGACCTCGAGCCTGAGGCTGACGACGCATCCAGTCCAGCTCTCTGCGATAGAGATTCTTGGAATGCTGGATTTCTGCACGCAGATTATCCATACGTTCCTGGCGCTTTTCCAGATAGTAAGCATAGTTTCCACGATAGGTGTAGATGGTCTTATCATCGAGTTCCAGAATGGTATTACATACCTTATCGAGGAAGAAACGATCGTGCGTAACCATGAAGATGGTCTTGTTGCCACGATTCAGATAACCCTCCAACCACTCTATCATCTCCAGGTCGAGGTGGTTGGTAGGCTCATCGAGCATCAGGAAGTCAGGCTCATCTATCAGCACATTGGCAAGTGCCACACGCTTCTGCTGTCCTCCACTCAGCTGTCCCATCGGCTGGTCCATATTGGTGATATGCAACTGAGTGAGGATCTGCTTTGCCTTGAGCACCTTTTCCGGATCATCCTCATGATTGAAACAAGCTTCCAGTACGCTTTCCTCTGGATCAAACTTAGGAGATTGTTCCAGATAGCCCACCTTTAAGTCGCGTCGATAGATGATATCACCACTCTCATGTCCCTCCTTATCCATGAGCACCGACATCAATGTAGATTTACCCGTGCCATTGCGTGCCACGAGTCCCACTTTCTGTCCTTCAGCTATAGAGAAGGATATTTTATCAAAAAGAACCTCTGCTCCAAAGCGTTTGGTGAGGTTTTGAACGTCTAAATACGGTATTTGACTTGCCATTTTCGTTATTTTTGTGCAAAGTTACAGAAAAAATTTGGCAGAAACAAATTTTTTAGCTATCTTATTTGGCAGAAACATTTTTTTTGCTTATCTTTGCACTCGAAAAGTTCAAATACATCTAGTGTTTCCATTGTAGAAACGCTACATTTCATAGAAAAATCATATAATATACAATATATAGTAATGTATAGCAAAGACGAATTATCAGCAAAAAGTGTCCTTCAACTGAAGGACCTTGCAAAAGAAATTGGCGTCAAGATCAAATCTGGCGACAATAAGGAGACGATTATCTATACGATTCTTGATGCTTTGGCAGAGGCATCAGCAGATGGTGCTGCGCAAAAGCGTAAACGCACACGCATCGCCAGCAAGAAAGAAGATCGAGTATATTCTGTTCATGGAATCGAGGGAGAAAACTTCGATGTTATGAAAAACCAGGTTAACGGCCCTGCCGCTACTGATACAACCACTGAAGGAGACACTCCACAAGCTATCCCTGCTACCGTTGACCCACTGGCAGCTTTCCCTAAGCACAGAGGGCGCAAGAGCAAGGCAGAACTGGAAGCCATTGCGGCTGCTAAAGCGGCTGCCATCAAAATGCAGCAGGAAGGAATGAAGGCAGCAGAAAATACTGCTGAGCTACCAACCGAAAATGCAGATCATACAGACAATACTGAAAGCCCAACAGAGCAGGCTACTGTTTCTGAGGAAGAAGCTATGGCTACAGCTCTGGCAAGCAATGAGCAGCCAACCGAAGAAGCTCCTGTATCTGACAACCAGGAGACAGAGATTCCTGAGGCGCAGTTTACTGCCGACGGTTCGGGCAATGACAACAGTGAGTTGATTGCCATGCTCCAGGCTAAGATGAATGCTCACAACGAGAATAGTACTCCTGCAGAACCAAAAGAAAACAATACTCCAGAGTCAGCTGTAGCCGAGACTACACCAGATGGTATCTGGTCAGGCGACCCGGGCGATGGCACCGATTTCATTACAGTGGTAGATTTACCTATCGAGGATCAGGCAGCCATGCCTACATACGATATCTTCGACCGTCCGATGACTCCGGCAGCAACTGCAGCACCAGCTTCTGCACAGGCCCCTAAGGAGGTAAGTCAGGAACCGGAATATGATTTTACAGATATCATCTCTGCCAATGGCGTACTCGAAGTACTCTCTGATGGATATGGTTTCCTTCGCAGCAGCGATTTCAACTATCTCTCATCTCCAGATGATATCTACGTAGCTACCAATTTTGTGAAGCGCTACGGATTGAAGACTGGTGATGTCATCCAGTGCCACGTTCGTCCACCACATGAGGGTGAAAAGTACTTCCCACTCACCAGCATCGACAAGATTAATGGTCGTGACCCATCGGATGTAAGAGACCGTGTTCCATTCGAGCACCTCACCCCACTCTTCCCTAACGAAAAGTTTGAGCTCTGCGGCGACCGCCGTACCACCAACCTGAGTACCCGCATAGTAGATCTCTTCTCACCTATCGGTAAGGGACAGCGTGCACTCATCGTGGCTCAGCCTAAGACCGGTAAGACCATCCTGATGAAGGATATTGCCAATGCCATTGCAGCCAACCATCCAGAGGCATACCTGATGATGCTGCTCATCGACGAACGTCCTGAGGAGGTTACCGATATGGCTCGCACCGTGAATGCCGAGGTAATCGCTTCTACCTTTGATGAGCCAGCCGAGCGCCACGTGAAGATTGCCGGTATCGTTCTGGAGAAGGCAAAGCGTATGGTAGAATGCGGTCATGATGTAGTCATCTTCCTCGACTCTATCACACGTCTGGCACGTGCCTATAATACTGTAGCCCCAGCATCAGGTAAGGTGTTGACGGGTGGTGTGGATGCCAATGCATTGCAGAAGCCTAAGCGTTTCTTCGGTGCAGCCCGTAATATCGAGAACGGCGGTTCACTCACTATCATCGCTACAGCCCTTATTGATACAGGTAGTAAGATGGATGAAGTCATCTTCGAGGAGTTCAAGGGTACAGGTAACATGGAGTTGCAGCTCGACCGCTCACTCAGCAACAAGCGTATCTTCCCTGCAGTCAACCTCGTGGCTTCTTCTACCCGTCGCGACGACCTCTTGCAGGATAAGACAACCCTCGACCGTATGTGGATTCTCCGCAAGTTCATTTCCGACATGAACCCGATTGAGGCGATGAACACCATCCACAAGAGTATGCAGCAAACCCGCAACAACGAAGAGTTCCTCATTTCCATGAACTCATAACGATAAATGTCACACAAAAAAGAGTCCAGTAAGTCCATTCATACTTACTGGACTTTTTCTTTCTATTTGACAGGTAAAACAGAGCATCTCTGTACATAAAAAACCAGATTGCAGATTCGGTATATAAGCATGACAGCAATACCGGGAATATACTATAAAAATGTCATTTTCATCACATATCTGAAGTAGTTGATGCAGGTCAAAAAATACTTGTTGCATTTATATTTCTTAGCATAAAATGCCGTTATTTGATAAAAAAGTGTTAACTTTGCACTCGTATTAAGGAATAACAGTAACAAAAAATTAAAAAGATTTAAAGATTATGATGACTATTTTTACAATGGCAGTAGCCACAGTTATGTTTTCAGGTATGGTACTTTGCATGGGTATGTTCTTGAGAGACGTAATCAACTCAATCCCGGAAATGACTAATATGAGCCACTCTGTTAGTTTGAGCAAGTAAAAATAGAAATCTCTATTATATTTTACAGTGAGAGAGATTTAAATATGAGAAAGGGCAAGCTCCATTTTTGGAGCTTGCCCTTCTTGCTTTCCAGTTCTTCATTAATATTCCATAGAGAAGGTGATGCCTCTTCTCATCATATCCTTCACGGTTGGCTTCAAGCGGGTCAGGAATCCCTCCCATGAACGGTTCTTCTGGAAACTCCAGCCTGCCTCAGCCAAAGCCAGCGAACGAGGATAAGCCTGATAGTAGATACGCTCTGGCGAATTGATACACTCGCTCCAAAGGGTTCCGGCTACACCGAAGAGATTGTTCTTCTCAAACTCCTCGCCCATCCCCCAGGCAGGATCCAGACTATAGGCTGCCTTCAGAGATGTTACAGGCATACCCCAGTTTACCTCAGGCATATCGCCCTTTGCCATCGGATAATCAAAATAGCAATGCTCTCCAGGACAAAGCAGGATGCGGGCATTGTTCTCAACAGCCGCTACCAATGCTTCCTTTGTCAAACCGGCACGCCAGGCAAAGGTAACACAACCAGGCTGAATCTTCTTGAAATCGGTCTCATACCAGAACATTGGAGTCTTGTGATACTGGGTACGAAGCAAGTCTATCACCTTATCAAAGAGATAGCCCTGCAACTTCCAGTTCTCAGAGCGGTCGGTTGTGGTAATACCCAGCTTCTTCTTCAATGCCTGGCACTTAGGACAGTTGGTCCAACAGTCGAGCGCAGGATTTCCAGCCTCATCACCACCCAGATGGATATATTCTGAAGGGAAGATATCAGCCAACTCCTTGAATACATTACCCAGGAATTCGTAAGTGAAGTCATTACCCGGACAAAGCAACTCATCCGATACACCGCAGGTGGTACGGATAGGTTTCTGAACACCCTGACAGGTCAACTCCGGATAGACACTGATGGCAGCCACCTCATGTCCCGGCATTTCAATCTCAGGAACCACCTGGATATGATACTTGGCACAATATGCCACGAAGTCGCGCATCTGCTCCTGGGTATAATAGCCCTTGATAGGCATCAGCATATCGTCCATTCCCCATCGGCTACTTGCCTCGGCGGTAAGTCTAGGATATTTCTTGATTTCGATGGTCCAAGCCTGGTCATCTACGAGATGGAGATGAAGCATATTCAGTTTATAGCGGGCCATCTCCGGAACAAAAGCCTTCAGATCCTCGTATGGAACGAAGATACGGCAAGGATCCACCATCAACTCTCTCACATGGGTGCGAGGCTGGTCTTTCAATGTCAGCTGCGGGATGGCATCGCAACCTACCTTAGAGGCATCGCCACGGAGCAACTGGTCGAAAGTCATCAAACCGTAGAAGACACCAGCAGCAGTCTTACCCTTGATTACAACTCCCTTCTGCTGCACATCCAGGGTATAAGCCTCATTGTCAGCCAGCGTCTCATCCAGGGCAAGCGTCATAGTGAGCTGTCCGCCCTTTTTCAAATCCTTATGCTGCTGCTCTACTCGCTCCTTCAGGATTCTCTCGGCATGTTCCTGCTCATTGGCAAGACCATCGGCAGCTACGATTTTCCAGTTTCCTGCCACCTGCAAAGGTGCCGCCTTGGCATTTATTTTCAGGTCCATCGGGGTAGGAATCAGACAAGCCTCAGGATTGCAGACTGCTCTCGCCTGTTTCACCTCACCGAAGAAGTGATTCCATCCCGGCGCCTTGCGATAGAGTTTCTCGCTACCTCTTGGCATCACCAGTTTAACGCCACGCATATTTACACCCGAAAAAGCGGTAGAAGCTGCCTTTGGCGGAATTTTGGAATTCACCTTGATGACCTTGACACCTTCCAGATTGGCAAAGGCAAACTCTCCCAACTCCGGCATTCCGTCTATCGTGATGTTTTTCAATGCCTTGCAACCAGAAAAGGCTGCAGCTCCCACCTTCGTCACGCTCTTAGGAATCACTACATCCTGCAGATTGTCGCAGGCAAAGAAAGCCTGACTACCAATCTCCTGCAACTGGTTTGGCAGGATGATACTCTGCAGATGATGACGGGAATGGAAAGCATTCTTTGGAAGAATAGGACAGGTAGCCTCGCTCAAGTCCAGAGTTCTCAATTGCCAGCACAAGTCACGAAGCTGTCGGAAATCCGAATTTCTCGTGGTTGTTAATGTTCCTGTCAATTTCAGGTTAATAGCAGCCGATTTTTTCTCAGCATTGAGGTCCTTCATATTGGCGACGGTCTGCGCCGACAACGAGGTTGCCAACAAAGCAAAAACTGCAAAAGAAATCATTTTTCTCATACACTAATGGTTTTTAAAGGTTTATATACTATTATTCTAATTAATATTAAACGAAATTTATACTCTTGCCACTTTCTACGAACTCTGCATTCAGGACATCTATGTCTTTCCACTTTTCCCAGTCAGGGTTCTGCTCAGCAAGTCCCACAACATCAGCCCCATAGGTAAAGAGTCGCTCTATCATCGCTCCATAGGTAAGATGATCGATCTTCTCGATTGGATGCAGGATGATCGATTCCTCGAAACTACCCTTTTTCTCGCTTCGGATTTCCACCAGCAGCTTTGCCTGAAGCAGTTCCTTCACGGCGTGATTGATGATCTGCTGCGGAATCTTCGTCACCTCATGGATATCCTTCGGTGTAAATGCCTGCTCACCATCATTGAAGCGATGACACACCTGATGCATCACCACGGCACAGACCTTGATACGCTGTTCCAACTTCACATGGTCGTACTTCAAGTCCAGATCATAATGATGCAGGTTCTGGTTGGTATAGCAGAGCAAGGCACCGAACACTACGATTGCCCACGAAATCTGGAGCCACAGAAGAAACAACGGAATGGCGGCAAGCGAACCATAGATTACGTTATAGCTCGAAAGAAATACCTGCAGATAAATATATCCATACTGCAATGCCGTCATGCTGATGCCCGCCAGAAGCGAAGGCACCAGCGTACTGCGAAACCGGATATAGGTATTAGGTATCACGCAATAGCAGAACACGAAGAATAGGAACATCGGCACAAACGCAGCTACATGTAGGATGAAAGCCGGGATAGTCTCTCCCATATCAGCAATCCTATCCACATCATCTATCACATTCACTGTCCATACATTAAAGAAAGAGGCGAAGAGAATCATCATACCCAGTCCGAAAAGAATGGTAGGATATTCGGTCACGATCTGCTTCCACGAACGCTCACCCGTATGCCAGATGTCATCAAAGGTGAGCTCTATCTTCTGCATCAGTGAGATGATGGTATAGAGAAACATCACGATACCCGTACCGATGATATAATTGCTCTGCGTGTTCTCGATATAATTGTGAACGAAATTTACGATAGTCTGAGCCACAACGGGTTGCGCCTCGAAAGTGGTAGATAGCCACGACTCCAGCATAGCCGTATAACCGAAACCGCGGGCAATGACAAACATCATCGCCATGAATGGAATCAATGCCATAAACGAGGCAAAGGTCAATGCCGCCACATCTCTGGCCCACATATCCTTGATATAGAAGATACGACCGGCGAGCATACCCATCTTGAGCCAAGATTTCATCTTGCCTCGAAAATCCTGGATATTCGAAGAATTCAACTCCCTGATATCCTCGTAAAAACCTACTATTTTATCTATTAATCCCATAAACTCCGGTTTTTTGTTATCAAGCAACAAATCCCCTCACAACAGCCAGAAGATGCCGTGAAGGGATTTGTCTTAGTATTTTGCTAATCAGATTCTACTACTCTTTAGTAGAACTTGAAGTAGTTGCGAGCATTGTTGTAAGAGATGTCCTCTACCATGCGAGAGAGGCTCTCCATGTCGTTAGGAAGCAGGCCCTTCTCTACATCATTGCCGAGGAGGTTGCAGAGCAAACGACGGAAGTACTCGTGACGTGGGTAGCTGAGGAATGAACGTGAGTCGGTCAACATACCTACGAAACGGCTCAGGAGACCCAATACAGAGAGTGCGTTCATCTGGCGAGTCATACCATCGAGCTGATCGTTGAACCACCAGCCAGAACCAAACTGGATCTTACCTGGGCAAGAACCATCCTGGAAGTTACCGAGCATAGTAGCGATTACCTCGTTGGCACATGGGTTCAATGTATAGAGGATAGTACGTGTGAGCTTACCCTCCATGTTGAGCTCATTGAGGAAGCTGCTCATAGCCTTGGCTGTAGTGAACTCACCGATAGAATCGAAACCGGTATCAGCACCGAGCTTGTTGTACATCAGTGTATTGTTGTCGCGGATAGCACCATAGTGGTACTGCTGTGTCCAGTCGGCAGCGTGATCCATCTCAGCGCAAACCTTGAGGAATGCATGCTTGTACTGACGGATTTCGAGAGCAGAAAGCTGCTGGCCACGCATAGCCTTGGCGAAGATAGTCTCAATCTGAGAATCTGTGTATGGCTCATCGTAGAACTCCTCGATACCGTGGTCGCTCAACTTGCAGCCATTCTCAGAGAAGAAGTCGTGACGCTTCTGGAGAGCATCAACCATATCCTGGAAAGTAGTGAGGGTAACACCAGCTACCTCGCCCAACTTGTTCATATACTCAGCGAAATCAGGCTTCTCGATGTTCATAGCCTTATCAGGACGCCAAGCTGGAATCATCTTGATCTCGAAACCGCTCTCGCGTGTCTGCTTGTGGTAACGGAGATCATCGATAGGATCGTCTGTTGTGCAGACGCATTCTACATTATAGTGACGCATCAAGCCGCGAGCGCTGAACTCAGGCTGCTGCAACTTCTCGTTACACTCGTCGTAGATTTCACGTGCTGTCTTAGGGCTCAACTGCTTGTCGATACCGAAAGCTGTCTTGAGCTCCAGGTGTGTCCAATGATAAAGAGGGTTACGGAAAGTATATGGTACAGTCTCTGCCCATTTCTCGAACTTCTCCCAGTCGCTGGTGTCAGTACCTGTGCAGAAACGCTCATCTACACCATTGGTACGCATAGCACGCCACTTGTAGTGGTCACCACCGAGCCAGAGTTCTGTAATGCTCTTGAACTTGTGATCATTCGCAACCATCTCAGGGATGAGGTGGCAGTGATAATCGATGATTGGCATCTTAGCCGCATGATTGTGGAAAAGATCCTGCGCCGTCTTGGTGTCAAGCAGGAAGTTTTCATCCATAAATTGCTTCATAACTGTATAGTAGTTTTTAAATGTTTATTTAATAATACTAATGATGACGCAAAGATACAACAAATATCCCAAAAAGAAATCGTTTAAGTGAAATATTTTTGATTATTTCACTTAAACGATTACGTTGCGCGTATTTTATACGATAATTCTAGTCTTATGATAGTTCTCTCTGAACTCACTTGGCGAGCACCCCTTCTTCTTCTTGAAGATGCGATTGAAGTTACTGAGGTTATTGAAACCGCAGTCGAACCCGATCTCGCTGATGCTTTTTGCAGTATCCACCAGCATTCTGGCGGCATAGCCCAGACGGAGGTCGATGATATACTCCGAGATGTTTCTGCCCGTATGGAGCTTGAAGAATCGGCTGAAGGCACTCGAGCTCATACCCGCCAGCGAGGCGAGATCCGGCAAACGGAGTTCATCCATATAGTTCTTCGAGATATAGTTCTTCACCTTCAGAATACGGCGGCTGTCATCCTCCACCGCTACCTTGGCATAACTGCTCGAAGCCAGGGTTCTCGCATTCTCACACTTCGACAGTTCATAAAGAATGGTGAGAAACTGCTGCACGGCATAAAAGCCATCTTTCACTGTACTCAGGGTATCCAGCAATCGATAAACCTTCATAATCGCCTTCAGAGGAAAGCAAAGTCCCTTCTTTGCCTCCTGCATCATGCGGGTAATGCTGGCATACGGATTTCTTCCGAAGAGAGTCTCCTCACCCATACTGAAATCAAACTGGATGGTAATCTCACGGATATCTTCACTGCGACAGACGTTCTGTTCCCATACGTGTTCCAGATCAGGTGATGTGATGAGACAAAGGTCGAAGTCGCCAATTACCTCCTGAGAATCACCCACAATACGCTTTACTCCCGCCGCATTCTCTACAAAATTGAGTTCGAACACCGAATGATTGTGTATCGGATAGGTAAACTCCTTCTTGTGCCTGTCGGCAATGTAAAGCACATCCTTACCCATCAGCGGGGTAATCTCATGTATGATTCTTCTGTCTTCAGCCATAATGTATAGTGATTAATGATCAGTGATTAGTTATCAATGATTATTCTATGCTTGTAATAATCAATAACAACTAACCACTAATCAATATATTAAATATTCAAAGTTCTGAGGATTTCACTCATCTTCTGCTTGGTAGCGATACGGGTAGGAACCAGCGGCAGGCGCAGCTCGTTTTCGATAAAGCCCATATCATTGAGCAATGCCTTCACACCGGCAGGATTACCATCTACGAAGAGAAGGCTGTAAAGCTCAGTGAAGGAATGATGAATCTTGCGGGCTGGCTCGTACTCACCACGGAACTCCAGACGGATCATTCTGCTGAATGCCTTTGGCAGGGCATTACCGATGACAGAAATCACACCGGCAGCGCCACTCGCAATCATAGAGAAAGTAAGGGCATCATCACCGCTGATTACTTCGAAATTATCCGGCTTGTTCTTGATGATCTCATCTACCTGCTCCAGACTACCACTCGCCTCCTTCACGGCTACCACATTAGGGAAGTCGCGGGCTATGCGGCAGGTGGTTTCCGGCTTCATATTGATACCGGTTCTGCCAGGTACATTATAAAGTACGATAGGCAGCGGACTAACCTGTGCGATGGCCTTGAAATGCTGATACAAACCTTCCTGGGATGGCTTATTATAATAAGGACAGATGCTGAGGATTCCGTCGATGCCACTCCAGTCGCTATTCTTGATTTCCTCTACGACAGCAGCAGTATTGTTGCCGCCACAATATTTCAATATCTTGACGCGACCCTTGTTCACGTCTTTCACCAATTCTGTAATCTTGTCTTTCTCTTCCTGGGTCAGGCAAGGAGCCTCACCAGTTGTTGCAAGGATGCAAAGGAAGTCTGCACCATTGTCAATTTGGAACTCTACCAATCGCTTGAGCGACTGATAATCTACCGAACCATCGGCCTTAAAAGGAGTAATGAGGGCAACACCAAGGCCCCTAAATATATTCTGTGCCATAATCTAAATAAACAAAATCGTTGGCAAAAGTACACAATTATTAGCATATTGCAAAATAAAATCGCAATTTTCTTTCAAGATTGTACCATTTTTGAAAATATTCTGTATTATTATACCATATTTCACGTTTTTTTAGTAACTTTGCAGTCGTTTTAAGTGAAAAGCAATGAGATATTTTATATTCTTTGGTTACGACGGAACCAACTATCACGGCTGGCAGATTCAGCCCAATGCCAATTCGGTGCAGCAGGAGTTGCAGCGCGCCCTCTCCATACTTCTGAGAAAGGAAATGGAGGTGGTGGGAGCAGGAAGAACCGATACCGGCGTACATGCCCGACACATGGCAGCCCACTTCGATACCGACAGGATTCCGATGGAACCCGACCAGCTGGTATACCGCCTGAACCGCATCCTGCCCCGCGACATCGCCGTATACGAAGTAAGGGAGGTAGCCCCAGAGATGCATGCCCGTTTCTCTGCCATCTCGCGCACATACCATTATTATATACATACGCGGAAGGATCCGTTTGAGCGCCATTATTCACTGCAGATGAACTATCCCCTGAATTTCGAGAAGATGAACGAGGCGGCTCAGCATTTTCTGCATCACGAAGACTATGCAGCGTTCTGCAAGGCTGGTGGCGACAACAAGACTACTATCTGCCATGTAACAGCCGCCCGATGGATACAGACCTCTCCTACCACCTGGTATTTTGAGATTACCGCCAACCGTTTCCTGAGAAACATGGTGAGAGCCGTAGTGGGAACGCTCATCGATGTAGGCAGAGAAAAGATTACGATGGAACAGTTTCTCGATATCCTGCACAACGGAAGCCGCAGCGATGCAGGCGAAAGCATGCCGGGTAACGCATTGTTCCTGGAAGAGGTAGGGTATGATTTCAAAGATTAAATGATTAGAAACACAAGGGCGCGAGCCTCATTCAACATTCAACATTCAACATTTAACATTCATAAAAATGTGGTTAGTATTAGCATTTCTCTCAGCAGCGCTGCTGGGATTTTATGATGCCTTCAAGAAGAAGGCGCTTTCAGGTAACGCAGTGATTCCCGTGCTCTTTCTGAACACGCTCTTCTCATCGCTCATCTTCCTGCCGTTCATCGTGATGAGCTATACAGGAAATTCGCTGGATGGAACGATGTTTCATGTAGCAGAAGGCGGATGGGAAGTTCACAAGTACATCGTGCTCAAGAGTTTCATCGTATTGAGCAGTTGGATTTTCGGTTATTTCGGCATGAAGCATCTGCCGCTCACCATCGTGGGACCTATCAATGCCACCCGTCCGGTAATGACACTCGTAGGTGCCCTGCTGGTTTACGGTGAGGTACTCAACCTCTACCAGTGGATTGGTGTCATCCTTGCCATCATCTCCTTTGCCATGCTTTCGCGCAGCGGAAAGAAGGAGGGCATCGACTTCAAGCACAACAAGTGGATCTACTTCATCGTTCTGGCTGCCGTACTCGGTGCGGTGAGTGGTCTCTACGACAAGTATCTGATGGCTCCACCTGAGAATGGCGGTGTGGGATTGGATAGAATGATCGTACAGAGCTGGTACAATATCTACCAGTGCTTCCTCATGGGAGCCATGCTCCTGATGATCTGGTGGCCAACGAAGAAGAACTCCACCCCATTCCATTGGCACTGGAGCATCATCTTCATCAGCATCTTCCTCTCGGCTGCCGACTTCGTATATTTCTATGCGCTCAGCCTGCCGGGTGCCATGATCAGTATCGTAAGCATGATCCGTCGTGGTTCGGTCATCGTCAGCTTCCTCTTCGGTGCAGCCATCTTCCACGAGAAGAACCTCAAGGCGAAGTTCGTAGATCTCCTCCTCGTCTTGCTCGGTATGCTCTTCCTCTACTTCGGAACCAAGTAAAAATTCTATGCCAGCACGCCCTGAAAGGGCAGAAGCTCCTAGCCCAGGGAGGGCACTGAAAAAGTCCCTTCATGGGTTATGTTAGTTTAACATTCGATCTT
>OOCK01000165.1_pt1 | contig 52409 bp, 34 predicted proteins | sample 1670951 | NCBI WGS metagenome assembly OOCK01 (sample SAMN06348107, study PRJEB24527) | human gut metagenome | biome: human gut; feature: ankylosing spondylitis patient; material: feces | host: Homo sapiens | place: China | collected 2015-10
CAGGATATTTGGCTAGTAGCCATGCCTCTCATCCACGGACAATATCGGTAGAGCCAATAAGACATTAAAAAACATTTTCAATAAAGATGAGTGGACAGATGTAAAACAGGCTATAATAAACAATGCTTATGCTCCTATCTATAAAAATAAAAAATATGAAGCAGAGGGCGAATATCGCATCATAAAACATCAAATAATGCCACAATATCGTCTTGCAGACAACAAACTTGTACCATACATCAAAATTAACATCCCCATTGAATGTCTAAAAAGAATCATTGTAGGACCATGTCAATCCTCGTCTGAAGTTGTCATGAGAATAAAATCATTCTTATGGACAAAGTGTTTTGATACAGAAGTAATCATATCGGCTATTCCTTACAGAAATCGATTATAAACATCATGAACAATATTGAATTCATAGATAAATTCAAAGAACTCTGGGAGCACTCAGAAAATGAGGTCGTAGAGTTTAAGAAAGCAGAGACCAACTTTGATGTTGACGAGTTGGGAAAGTACTTCTCCGCTCTTAGCAATGAAGCAAACTTACGAGAACATGAGTTCGCTTGGATAGTCTTCGGTGTTTGGGACAAGAAACACCAAATCATTGGCACCAGTTTCAAAGATGGTGAAGTAGCCTTGAACCGCCTAAAGCAAGACATGTCTCAACACACTACAGACAACCTTATTTTTAGGGATATTGTACCTATTGAGGTTGAAGGCAAACGTGTTTTGTTGTTCCAAGTTCCTGCATCGCCACGCAATATCGTGATGCACTGGAAAGGTGTGGCTTATGGTCGTGATGGTGAAAGTCTAAAACCATTGAACCAAGCCAAACAAGATGCCATCCGCCAACAACCACCAATACCAGATTGGACAGCCCAACTCGTACCCAATGCGACCATAAATGATTTGGATGAGTTGGCTGTGGCTACAGCTAAAGTCATGTTCAAGAAAGTACACTCTTCAAGTATTCCTGCCGAAGAAATAGATGCGTGGACAACAGAAGAGTTCTTAGCTAATAGCATGATGATGCGAGACGGCCAAATCACTCGTGCTGCAATACTGTTATTAGGCAAGCCGCTTTCTATCCAAAAGATTCATCCTGCCGTTGCACAAATCACTTGGACTTGGGAAGATGAAGAAGGTATTGTGCAAGATTATGAACACTTCTCCATTCCTTTCATCTTGACTGTAGATAAGGTGTTGGGCAAGATACGCAACAAAACCATGCGTGAACTGCCAGGCGGAACCCTCTTTCCTGATACGATGAAGCAGTATGATGAATATACCATACGTGAGGCTCTACATAATGCCATCGCCCATCAAGATTACACCTTGCAACAGCGCATAGTTTTCGTAGAAGGTCCAAGCACCTTATACTATGGCAATGGCGGTAGCTTTATTCCCGGCACCATAGAGAATGCTTTGGAGCATAAAGGTCCTCAGTTTCACTATCGCAACGAATGCTTATGCCGAGGCATGGTCAACTTCAACATGATTGATACCGTAGGACGTGGCATCAAGAAGATTTACACTGAACAACGCAATCGTTTCTTCCCCATGCCTGATTACGATATTGACAATGAGCATCGTACTGTAGGAGTCACTATCTATGGCAAGATGATTGACGAGAAATATACCAATCTTTTGAAAACAAATAGCTCTTTGTCTCTGAAAGAGTGCCTTTGGTTAGATGCGGTACAGAAACACCACCCCATTACCAAGGAAGCTGCAAAGCATCTTTATGAAAAAGGATTGATAGAAGGCCGTGCGCCACATTACACCATATCTCTAAAAGTTGCCAAGTTGACAAACCAAATAGGTCATTATACCAAGGAGAAAGGACTTGCTGAAAACAGCATTCAAAAGCTGCTACTTCAATTAGCGCATAATGCTGGAGAATTAGGTTTCCAGCGTAAAGATGCATTTGAAACCCTTCAACATGTTTTTCCTGCAAACAACACTCGTGACGAAAAGCTACGAAAAATAGGTCGTCTCCTTGTTAATATGGCAAAGGATAAACTTATAGTAAAATCTTCGAATGGCAAAAAATGGCTGATAACAGAGATAGGCGAAAAAGAACTTTACTCATAATATAAGTCTTGCGGTCGTTGCGGTCGTTCTTGCGGTCGTTGCGGTCGTTTTTGCAGTCGTTGCGGTCGTTTTTGCAGTCGTTGCGGTCGTTTTTGCGGTCATCGCGGTCATTTTTGCGGTCGTTCTCGGCTATTTTCGGTCGTTCTTTACAAGTGACTCTTCAGATAAAATTGTAATGACATTTTATCTGAAGAGTCACTTGTTTATATCATCTGCCACGTTGCATCCGATACATCGCAGGGCGCATCATCGCGGCCGACAATGCACCTGCGCCGTCAATGCTCATCGTCTCATATAATAACACTGTACGTAAAAAAACTCACATATCTCCAAACGTCTGTATAACTTGTTGTATATAAGCAATATAAAGGCTAGTAGGCAACTCGAAAATCGGGTTATCTACCAGCCTATCCTATAGCCTCAACAAGCTATCCCCAGCCTGTCAATGCGATTAACGCAGACAGGAAACACGATTACCGCGTAGCGAAAATATCATTACCGCATTGCGGAAACAGAAGTACCACGCTGCGGTAATGTATTTGGGGCTGAAGAAACTTTTTCTTTTTACAAAACACACCTCACTCGGGCAGTGCCGTAACAATCACCACACGATTATGCTCGTTCTTCTCATACGGCTGCGCATTGCAGCCGATACCTTGGGCATCGATGCGTGAGGGAGCGATGCCGTAACGCTCTATGAGGATATTACGCACGCTGTCGGTGCGGCGAATAGATAGCATCAGATTTGTTCGTGCCTTGCCTGTGGCTTTGTCGGCATAACCGTCCAAACGGATGCGGGCAGAAGGGTGCTGCTTGAGATATTCGACGATGTTCTCAAACACTATGTCCTGCTTCTTCGCCGGCTTGGCAGAAGCGTAAGCAAAGCTAATAGAGGCAAGACGGAATGATTCCTGCTTCTTCGCCACCGGTTTCTCCACGATGCGGTCCTTAAAGACGGGGCGCTCCACTACCCTCTCCACCATATACACCGTGTCGACCACGGCTTCACGACGATGCTTCTTACTGCGCTCCTTCCTGACGTATGGCTTTGAGGCGTTGAAGCGATAAGTGAGTCCGAGCGTTGCACCGAGCGTTGGCTCGTACTTTCTTCCCGTGATGCGACCGTCGAAATGATCGGGCATGAGAGCCGAAGCAATCTCAAGGTTAACATCCATACACTTCATCACGCTGTACTTGGCAGCGACAGAGAAGTTGGCTGTGAGCGAGTTGGTGTTCGCCGTGCCACGATAGGCGAAGGCGTGAGCGTAGCCAAATCCTACAGCAGGAAGCACGTCAAACCTGCCCTGACTACGGAAGAGCAGACGCGAGAGGCTCACCATGAAGTCGGCATGAGCGTTGACGTAACGCAGATAATGACGATAGGTGCCGTCAGGGCGGACCGTCACATTATCTATTACAGGGTCGTGAGGACCATATACGGAACCGTCGGTCTGAGGGTCACGCAGATAGAGTCCTTCCGATGTGGACATACCGTTGAGCGAATATCCGCCAATCTGCAGACGTAGGGCGTAAGCCGGAGTAATCCACTTGCCGACGCCGACGTGGTATGAAGGAGTGAGGCGATTGCCGAAATCCAGCTTGCTGGCATCGCTCGAGAAGATAGTCTGCACACCTCCGCCTGCCTCAACAAACCATCCGTTCTGTGCTGATGCCGGGAGCACAAATATGCACCCCAGCACCAAGCTTATTATAGTTTTCTTATTCATATATACAGACAGTTTTTAGCTTATTCAACAATGACGAAAGAAGGAACGCGAGGCTCGCTGACTGTGCCATAGCTTGCGCCACTGGCAAAGGTGAACACCGAGGGAGCCTGATAGAGATACTTGTTGCGTGTTGAGTAATACTTCAGCGTAACTGCTTCCTCCGCTCCCATGCTGCCGTTTATCTCCATGCGGAAGACATACTCGCCGTTCTCCGCCTGCTCCGCCTTTGCCATGCCACGACACTCAGTGCCCACGAAAGCAGCCATCACGTCGTCCGCCGTTGCCTGACGCACTATGTTCTGAGGCAAGGCTACGACAGCCGTCATCTTGAGCGGATGCTTGCCGTCAAGAACAAGAGGCACAGTGAGCGGCTGCTCGGGCGATGCCTCCACCTTGCCGTCGGCGAAGGCGAGGCATGCAGGTGCCGTGAACACGTAGTTGTTGCGATGGCTGTAATAGCGTATGTCCACAACCGCTGACTGTGAGCTGACACCATTCACCACCATCTTATATACGGGTCTGCCGTCCTGCTCGCCCACTACTTCGCCCATGCCGGCGCAGACATTGCCGATGAACGCCGCCAGCTTGTCGCCGCTCTTGTCGGCATAGCTGCCTGTAACGGCGTCAAGGGTGAGGTAAGCGGTCATGCTGCCCTGCGGCACGAAACTGAGAGTCTGTGGCTGGTCCTCAGAACCAACCACCGAACCGCGCTTGCCGATAACGAAGGACTGCTCGGAAACGAACACTTGCTTCTTCTCCGCGCTGTAATAGCGATATGTCACCTGCTCGCCCTCGGCACGACCGAGGATGTCATAGCAGTAGAGCATATCCGCCTCGCTCTCTACGTGCTTGATGCCGCGGCACTCGTCGCCGACGAAAGCCTGAAGCTCATCGCCAGCGGCTACTGTGAACGGCAGCTGTGCCTTGTCCACCTTCACCCATGCCTTGGTGGGTACGGGGAAGGGACCCGACTGCTCGAAGTCGGGACATGCCGGAGCGTCGGCTGTGCCGTAAATCTTATCCACCTCATACTTTACGTCTGATGCCACGGAAACGTAGACGCGCTTCGCAGCTGCACTGTAATAGCGCAACTCCACATCGCCGCTCTCACTCGACGGTGCCTTCACGTGGATGAAGAAGAGGCGCACGCCGTCGTTCATCACCTTCTTAGCCACACCGCGACACTCGCCGCCAATGAAGGCAGCCATCATGTCGCCGTCGGCGGCAAGGGTTTCGAGGACGGGGCTGAGACGCACCACGGCGGTCATGCTCATAGGATAGACGCTCTTGTCGGGATCGGTCCACGACGGCACCGAGGCATTGCCAGTGAAGTCGGCTCTCCACCCTGGGGCGGAAGCCGGGGCGACCGCTGCCACCTGCCACGCCGGAGCCTCGCTTACGAAGTCCTCCTCAACCACGCTCCACTGGGGAGCGGGTTGCTGGGGATAGGTCTTGTCGCTTTCCTCGGTGCATTGCACGAAGAGGAAACCCAATGCGGCAAGCAATGAATACTTTATATATTTCATATAGATTTTCTGTTAATATTATTTCTTGATAGCTTTCATAGAGTATACGTTGCCGTCTACAGAGATGCTAACGATATAAACTCCCGAAGGAACCGTGTTGCCGGCGTTCCATGTGATGTCCACATTGCCGCCTGCGTTGCAGTCGTTCCATGCCACGACTCGCTTACCGCTCATATCTGTCACGTAGACATCAGCGTAGGCATCGCGGTCTACCATGGCGCGTATCTTCAGCTGCGAGTAGAACGGCGACGGATATACATATAGTCCGCCTTCTGTGCCGAGGAAGCTGATGTGCATCGGCTCGTTGATGGTGCCCACATTGCTGTTGGCAGCATAGCTGATGACGCTCGGTGCCTTGGCGATGATGTCGCCGCCGCGCTCTATCGTCACGTCCACAGCCTCTGGCTTGTCGCCACCCACGGCGAGCATGAAGATGGTTCTGCCGTCGGGCAGGGTTATACCCTCGGCATAGCCGCGCGGCTCGCCCCCTACGTAGCTTACGAGGCGGTCGCCCTGCTGCAGACTTACGCCTTCCACCTCCACTACAGCCGTCATATTGGCTGAATACGGGAAGTAAGCGTTTGTGCCGTCAGCGTTCTTGGCTACTGCCATCGCAGCCTTAGCCTTGCGTCCTACGGAAGTCTTCGACGGATACTGCAGCTGAGCGTCGTCCTGCGACTGGCGCTGGAGCATATAGCCCTTGCCGTTCTCCATGTATGTAAGACTACCGATCCATCCCAGATTGCCACTGTACATCGCCATCTGTGTCTGCGACTTCACGATGTCGCCCTCCTTAGCATCGTAGCCGGCGAGAGCCTCCTTCAGCGTGAAGTTGTCCGAAGGCAGATAAGAGATGTAGTTCCAGCGCGGTGTGCCGTCCTCCTTGGCTCCACGGATGGTGAGCTTGTGCGATGTCGGGTCAACCGCCGGTCCTGAGATATGCAGGCTCTGCGGCTGCGAACTGTGTACGAGATACATCTGGTCATTGTCAATTTCGGTGAGCTGTCCCACCCATCCGTTGCGCTTTGTCCATGATGCGAAGCCGTACTGCTCGCTCTTCACCTGGTCGTCTGATGTCCACTTGCCATCGGCAAGCAGCTTGTTGAGGTCAGAGAGCTTGTCGGAAGCGATGTTCGTCGATATCCACGTCCATCCCTCGTTCAGCGTGATGTTCTGCACTCGATAGTCCTTAGCTGTGAACAGCACAGGCTGCGCCGGACTGCCCACTACGGCGTTGTTCTCGAAGCTTATAGGCTTCTCGCTCTGTGCGATGTAAGTCTGTCCTGTGCTTGCGTCCCAGATGCGGAACTCAAGGTCGGAGCCATTGACATCGTTAGAGTAGACCGTGAGCATGGCGTAATACATATCGTTCTGCTTGTAGTAGCGGTTATTGCAAACGCCTACGCACTTTCCGCCGCTGAACGCAGCGAGCATATCCTCGTCGTCGGAAGAGTACACCTTATTAATATACAGCTTGCCGAAGACAGACATATTATACTTGAAGTCAGCCGGATTGACCATCCATTCTGGTTTCTCGCCCTCCACCTTAACGGTGAGCTGCAGAGCCTCCACCACGTTGTTGTCGCCACGCAGATAAAGAGTCTCGTCGTACGTACCGATGTTCAGACTCGGGTCGATGGTCAGAACGATGTCGGCAGACGAAGTCGGGTCGATAGTGCCGCTTGCGGGTTCTGCCTCCAGCCATGAAGGAAGGTTCTCTACGGTGAAGTGCTCTATCGAGCCACCCTTGTTGAGTGCCTTCACCTTGATCGTCTTCTCCTCGTTGAGCTTCTTCACTACGGTGAGAGCGTTGTCGCTCCACTTCAGCTGGTTGCGGTCGATGTATGCGCTCCACGTTATCGGCGAGAGAATCTCGTTGCCGTTCTTGTCGCGCACGCCGTCCACCGTGAACTTCACGATGGTCTTCTCTATACGCTCGTAAGGCTCCTTCAGATTGATGATGAGCGCGTCGTTGTTCACCACGAAGTCGTAGAGCAGCTTGCTCTCCGGTCCCTTTGCCTTCACAGGAGCAGAAGCCTTGGTCTCTACGTCGCCTCCTACAGCCACAGCGTCAGGCACCTTCTGTGTCGGGTCAGCCTGCTGCTTCTGGTCCATAAGAGAGAACTGGAGTTCCTTCACACCCTGCCACTCGATGTATGTCTCGAACGGATAGTAAGCCAAGAGTCCCTTCTCGGTGCCGTCGAGTCGGTTGCTGTTGCCGTTCTCCACGAGCGTCTCGCTCTTATAGAGATTCCATACACGCACCTCGTCAATCTCGCCCTTGAAGAAGTTGTCGGCTCTCTCCTGCTGTAGGTTGTCCGCCGGTGTCCATACACGTGCGCCGAGATGTATGTAAGCCGCTGCTATGCCACCGAGGTCAGCCGCCTCGAAGTAAGTGTTCAGCTTGCCGTCCACATAGATCTGACCGCGTCCGCTTGTGCGGTTTACAGCCACTGCCACGTGGTGCCAGTCATTGTCTGCGAAGCTGCCGTCACATGCCACACGCACTCCATTGTTATGGAATACCAGTCTGCCCTCCTCCAGATTGAGAGCGAAGAGATTGAGCGAACCGCCCATTTCCTCACCGTCGCCACGTCCGTTGGAGATGATGGTAGCCGTCTGCTGAGCCTCGTCAGCCTTAAACCAAGTCTCGATGGTGTAGTCCATGCTGCTGTCTACGACACACGAACTGCCCGAAGAGAGCTTCAGATACTGGTCCTTACCGTTGAACGCTGCTGCGCGTCCTTCGGGATTAGCCCATTCGCCGCCTCGCATCTCAAGGTTAGCGCCGTGCGCCTTGTCGGCAAGAACACTGCCCTTAGCCTCCGACATCGGATAGTAAGCGATGAGATTGCTTTCGGCTCCGGAGAGCAGTGTCAGCGAGTTGGTCTGCAGACGTGCCGGTGTCAGCACCTTGTCCCAGATACGTGCGCCGTGCATCTTGCCTGCGAAGTGTCCGCTTCCGTCCACGCTGGCTCCGAACACATAAGCGCCCTCGCCATTATACTCGCCCACCTCAGCTGCGCTGATAAGCTGCTCGTAGTTATAGTAAGCCGACACGTCGCCCTCATTGTTATATACGAGAGCCACGTGTGCCCATGTGCCCTGCTCATAGTCGAACGCCTTGTCGCTGACGATCGTCTTCTCAGCCACCTTCACCTTCAAGCGGTTGTCGCTCGTCGTCGCAAGCTCTATCGAGCTGTTGGCGTTGCCCTGACTGAAGAGCACGGCGTCCTGAGCCTTGTCTGCAAGAGTCCACATCTCTATGGTCAGGTTCTTGCCGCTCCAGTTGCGCTGGAATTCCGACACGAGCACGTCGTTCTTTCCGTCCAGACGCACGCTTACGCTATGGTCAGTCTGTGCACCGTTGCGTATGCCCGTTACCGAGAAGTTGTTGTCAGTCAGCAGACCGTCCGCTATCGGCTCGTTGAACCTGAGCATCACCTCGTCGTTCACCGTCAGCACACCGTTCGCCGGCTGTGCGCTACCGAAGAGGCGCGGGTTATACATATCCTTTATGCCCGTGTGCACGGCAGAATAGTTATACACCTCCTCATTGTTTATCATGCTCGTACCCACCGTGCGCAGGTCGTAGCGCTGATCCTGCTGGTCGTCCATGAACCAGCGATACTTTATCGTGCCAGCATCCGCAGCCTTAATCATCTCCGCGTTCATGCCGTTCTTCACCGCCTGGTCATAGAGAGTCTCGTCGTCGTAGTAGCTCATGAGCGTCGTCCAGTCGTTGTCGCTGCCCGACGACGGCTTATACTGAAGCATGATGCGGTGGAAATTGTCATAGTTCACGTCGAAGCCGTCAATCACCACGTCCATGTAATGCTTCTGCACGCCGTTCACCTCCGCCGTAGGCAACTTCGTGTTGTACGTCCAGTTGTCCGTAGGCTTCTTCAGCTTCACGTCCGTAGCCGAAGGCGTGAAGTGTACGCTGAACGTCACGTCGTCATAGATGTCGCCCTGGAAGTCGGTCGGGTCACACTGACACTGCGACTGCAGCATCAGTCTGAGGTTGTCATAGTTCATCACCGAACCCTTGCGCACCTCTAACGTCTTCGTCAGCGTACCGCCTGCCGGCACGAGCAATGCTCTGCCGTTGCCGATCGGTGCACCGTCCATGAGCAGCTGCGCTCCGTTCGGATTGCTGCTGTCGTCGATTACGAGGTTATACCAGTTGTCGTCCTGCGACTCCGAGTTGTTGCGCAGATACAGCGTGAAGTAAGCCGACTTGCCCGAAGGAACATTCTCTACGAAGTCCTTCTCCACCGTTATCTCCGGCACCTCCATCTGAACCGTTGCCTCATTTATCACGTGCTGCCCCGGCTCGTAATACTTCGTCTTGTATTCGCCCTCGTAAGGACACGACGTCGCACCGCCACGGGTCTTGAAGATGAACGTAGAGAAAGTCCCTCCCTCCTCATTCTTCATATCCTTGTACTTGACGTACTGGTCGCCATCCTTATATCCAGCCTCGCGGCATACGTCTACAGAGAGGTAGTCAGAGCCTTCCTCCGCAAGCACATAACCCTTACAGTGGCGTGCCGTCTCCTCAGTAGAGAACTCGCCGCCGTGTTCAGTGGTAAAGCTCTCGTCTACAGTGAGCACCATACCGGTGCCGTTGAGTGTCCATCCGAAGTTGTTGGTGAACTGAGCGCCAATCAAGATAGAGAAGCGTTGAGTCTCCGAACGTCCAACCTCATACTCCTCAGAGTATTCGTACGAGGCACCGCCCTGGAACGAATGGTTCTGCATGAGCTCTGCCTTCACCTTCTGCTCCTCGTTATTGCGAAGCTGCATCTTCCAGTTGTCAATCGACTGATTGAGGAACATGATAGTATCCTCCTTCAACGGCTGTCCTGCAGGAGCGTAAATCTTGTAACTCGGTCCGTCTGTCGGGGTGTTGGCATTGGCACCCTTAAACACCTTGTCGTTGTTGCTCTTGCCGAAGTTAGGATCGTCTACAGCAAGCTTAGAAACGTAAACAGGCTTCTTGGTATTGTTAGCCATAGCCTGGAAGTCTACACCTTCAGCCTGCTGATGCAGCAACTTGTTGCGTACATCCTCAAGTTTAGGCAACAGCACCTGCTCTATGTGTACCTGCGGATAGGTGAACATAGTGCCATACTTCTGCGAAAGTCCCAGACCAGTAGTCTTCACAAGCAGATACTCGTTGCTTTCAGGAGTAACACTGCCGAACAGTTCGTATTCTGAAGGATTGGCGAGATACATCTCACGTGTAGTAACGGCGATGTTTTCGGTCTTGCCCACGCCGATATTAGTAGAATAGCCTACGAAGAGGTCGCCGTCGCTTCCCACATACTGCGGGTCGCTACTTGTCTCGAAGCGTGTGGTAGTGGTCATCGTCTTTGTGTCAGAGTCAGTACCACCGATTGTCTCACTGTGAGAAGCGCCGAATGAGAATTCGTTCTTCACATCGTTCTCGTTCACCACTCCGGCACCAAGACCGGTGAAGGTGATGACCTTGGCACCAACCTTTGCCTCGTTGTTCAATACTCCCTCGTTAGTGACATTTCCCTCATACGTACTTGTAGAAGTAACTGTCACGCCCTTCTCAAGATAAGCATACGAGTTGCTTCCCGGCGGGTCGCGCAGCACGAAGAGCACCTTGTCCGGTCCGTTCGTTACGAAGTCCGAACCTAAAGTCTTTGCACCAATTACGATAGCCTTAGTGTTGCCCTTGCCGTCAAAGCCACCCTTCCAGTTGATTGTTGTAGAAGATATGCTTTCGCTGTTTTCGCTGTAGGTCATATCCATAGCGGCAGAGCGCAGGGCCGAGGTCATTTCCGGATTGTTCACCTGGAATGTCCATTCTGCCTCACCCTTCTCGTCGGTAGTGATGTCTTCTTGCGTTCCGTACGCAATGTCGCCTCTACTGAATGACAGCTTAGCCTCAGGCGTTGGCACGATGTCTTCCTTAACGCCATCCTTACGTCTGCCGTCCTTATCCTTATATTCGTACACCTCAGCTGTGGTGATATGATAAGTGACGTATTGTCCCTGCTCATACACCGGCACGCCGAGTGTGTAAGGCTGTGCAGCATTGTCAGGATTGTAAGTCTTCACCTTTATGGTCTTTGTCTGGTCGAGGGTAGCAATGCTGAGTTCTTTCTTTCCGAAGAAGTCCTGAAGCTTACCCTTCACCTTCTCCTTCACGATGATTGACGGAGTGTAGCGCTTGATGAACTGCTGCTTCTTGTTGTAATATACGGTGTCGCTGCAATTGACAAACTTGCCCTGCGTAGAGATAGAGTCGACATAAGCATTCACCTCGCTCTGCTTTGCAAACTCGTTGCTCAGGTTGAGGTCTTCGCCACTGCCCGGGATGTTGTCATGGCCAGGCACCACTACATTAATCTTATACTTCTCAGGAATGAGGTCGGCAAAGAACTCACCCGTCTCGGCATTAGGATAAATCGTAATCTTGTTGCCCTCGTACACCACGCGGTTGTCGTACTGCTTCTTGGCATATACACCCTTGAAGTGGTTGAGGGTTTCCTCGTGCTTAGTGGCGGTCATTTGGTAGGCATCGTTCTGATATGTAAGCTCGATGCGTACGTCGTCAGCGAGGTTGTTCTTCGAAAGCGAGTGGCCCACGGGGAACGCTTCCTGCTTGGTGCCGCCGGCAACACGTCCGATGTATCGTACGGTTGTAACGTCAAAGATTTCGAATCCGTTGTCGTCGTCCTGATAGTTGCGGTCGGTGCCGTCGCTGTTGGTCAGCTTGCCGCCGTTCTCAAACGTATGGTTGGCGAGCACTGCCTTCACCTCGTGCTGTCCTACAGGTACGCTTATGGTGAACTGTCCGTGAGCGTCGGTCTTCACGAAGTTGCTCTTGCCGTCCATTACGGTGACTCCGTCCACGGCGAACGACACTCCCTCTACGGGCACGTTGCCACCCTTGTACATCACCTTACCCGAAATCTTGAACGACGACTTGTCCGTGAAGTTCACGGTGTGGCTCTGTGCCTGCGAGTTGATGAGGCGCAGCTCCTTTGCCGATGCAAACTGATGTATGCCGAGTGTCGGCACAATCATATACGTAGTTCCGTTGCCGGTGTAGGGCAGCGAACGAATCTGATAAGAACCGTCTGTAGCTGTGTAGCTGCTGTAGCCGAGCTGTGCGAAAGTAGGAATGTCTTTCGAACTGGTCGTAACATTCGTAGCCACACCATGGTTCATGTTGTACTTAGTGCCCTTGTACGATATGTCGTAGAAAGCGTCGTCAACCGAATAGTCGAAGGTGTAGTAAGCCTGCAGACCGTCCTCATTACCTACGAGGTAGCGGTTGTAGTCGCTTGCGATGGTGTCAGCATTGAGCGCCTTGTTCCACAGACGCACCTCGTCTATGGCTCCTTCGAAGCCTTCGCCCATCACCACCTTGTTGTTGTTGCCCGTAATCTGAGCCGTACGCTCGGCTTCTGCCACAGCCAGTCCGTTTACATATATATAAAGGTGTGTGTCGTTTGCCACGGCTGAGAGATGCACGAACTGGTCAGAAGAAACGTATTCGCTGAGCTTCTTCGGAGTCTTCAGCGTCTGGCTGCCAGCTGTGAACTCAATCTTCTTGCCGTTATACGCCAACTTGTACATGCCCGGCTTCTCGATGATGGTGCCTTCCTTGGCTGCTCTCACCCATGCCTGAAGCGTAACTGCTTGCGTGGCATCATTCAGAAGCAGGTCGTTGTCGACGGTGAGGTTAGACGCACCGGTGAACACGTACGACTTGCCCGGAACGCCCGAACCTTCCGTTGGCTCAGCGCTAACCTTTGCGCCCGACACAGCCTGGCCGCTCTCGAACGTCACGCGTCCGTAGATGTCACCCGTCGGTGTACGGAAGCCAACGTCCGTGAGCGCCTCGTCGCTCTCAAGCAGTTTGCCCGAACACATCACCTGTCCCTTGATGCGATAGTCGTAGACGATGCCAGGAATGGCGTTCACGTCGTTATAGTAATAGTCGTTCTGAGCCTCGTTGCCCTCAGTAACGGCTATCTGCTTATAGTCTGTATCAGGAGCGCCATGCTCCTTGCGGTTGATTACGAAGCGCTCAAAGTTGCCTTTGCTGCTCCACGCCAGTTCAACGCGGTCTGAGTAGTAGCCCTTGCCGGCTGTGAACGCAACAAGATTGCCTATGCTTGTGGGCATGATTGACTCAGGCGCAGCCACTGTAGGTAGTGTGCCGTAAGCCTCGGTAGGCTTCACCGTGAGGCGGTAACGATATTCGTTGCACACCATTATCATGTCGTCAACATACTTGCCGCTGAGGAATTCTTCCTTCGACAGCTCGATGTTGTCGGTAGTGTTGGTTGTTACGTTGATACGTGTAATCACCGCTTTGGTGCCCGAACTCCAGATGTCGCCCTCTGTCTGCCAAGTGATAGTGGCAGTCTTGGCTTCCTCGTCCAGTACGGCATGTACAGAACCTGCTGTAACATTGCTGTGCTTTGCAGAAGCCGATAGAGAAGTATGCTTACTGAAAGCGTTGTTCCACACGTCAGAGTTGCCTGTATGCGAACGCTTAATGCTGAATTCATAATTCATGCTCTTGCCTAAAGGCACGTCAAACTCATAGCTGTATACTGTCTTACCAGCCATATACTTGAAATTCTGTGTGGTTGTCTCCACAGCATTTGTCGCCTTGTCCGTACTCTTGATAGTGAGCACCATATTGTCCTCAATGCAGTTCTGCGTCGGAGCCGCACTGAGATTCCAGTTCACCTTCGCCTTACGCGTCACCTGATTATAGTCGGCGCTGATTTCCTTCACCTGCGGATAGGCAGGGCGCGTGTGGCTGTCACTGAGCGTAGAGTATGTCACCTGTTTGTTATAGCTTGGCGTATACTTCTGCTTCACCTTATAGTCGGAGAAGTTGTCAAGGCTCATCTTGTCAGTCGGAACGAAGAACGAACCGCTTGTATTGCTTGCACTGACCGAACCTATTCCGCTTATTTCCTCTCCCGCCGAGTTGCATAAGACGAAAGAACCGTAGCTATCAATGGAATAGTCGGAAGCCTTTCCGTCTTTCTTAAAAAAGATGATATATCCAGGAGTACGGTTCAACACGTAATATCTGCCACCGGTTATCACGGTTTTCGTACAACCATAATTTGTTTTTATGTTAACCGTATGGGTAACATTATTATCGTCGCGTCCTCTACGCCACCATTTACCAGTGTATGTAACGCTCTCGCTCGAATTGACTTGCTTCAAAGGAATGATAAGTCTTAAATAATATGCTTTCTTACCATTGGTCGGATCTGTCGATTTGCCCAGCCATTGAACATACTTGTAATCGATTCCGGTAACTTGGTCGCCACCAACCTCAAGACTCGTCCATTTATCTTCGGGTCCTCTAAGTTTGATTTCCTTACCTGCTACATTCACAGTGAGATAACCATTTTTGCGGCAGAATCCGCAATGACCATCACCGCTGGCACCCCAATCTTGATATACGCGGATATCAAGTTCAAGAGTAGCATTAACCGGATTGAACCGTTGCTTAATCCAAGCATTGTTCCAATCGTCTGCCGACGCCTTCTGCACTGAGAACGCCATCAGCATCACGACACAAAGGAAGAACTGCATGAATCTTCCTGCAGACGTTCGCATGGAACGCCGCGTAGAAACAGAATTGCCTGCAAACCGCCTGTCCAGATAAGGAGGAGGTTGCTGAAGTCTTCTTCTTTTCATTTTAATGATGTTTTAGAGTTATTGATTAATTTATATTATGTGATTTCGTTTCACATTACAAAATTAGACTTTTTTATTAAAATTAAGTGTCTGATTGCTGCGTCGCTGTGTCTACTTCCAACAAAAAAGGTGTCCACTTCGTATGAAGTAGACACCTTAACAGTGTGTATCTTAACGGGCTATCATGCTTGCTTGTCTCGCCAGGCGATAGGCGTGCATCCCTCTTTCTCCTTAAACACTCTGTAGAGATAGGAGCGTGAGGAGAAGCCACATTCGGAGGAGATGATGTCGTTGCTGAAGTCAGGATTTTCCATCATCATCTTTTTGGCAGCATTGAAGCGTATCTCGCTAAGCCAGATTCGGAAGGTGGTGTTCTGACACTGGCTGAAGTATTGCGACAGCTCGGTTTTGTTGATTTCGAGCAAATTTGACAATGTCAGCATATTGACTGTGCAGTCCTTATAGCCTAAGTCGGCACACCAATGGTCGAGGGCAGACCGGATGAAGGCAATTCGTGAGGTAGGTAGCTGTTTGGAGGTTTGCTCACTGCCGGTCTCAGGCGCAGACTGCTGCACGTCACACTTGACAGACTCTTCCTCGCTTTCAGCGTTGACAGCATCGGCGGTCAGATTGTTGCCTCTTTCCTTATCCAACAGTTCTTCAGTTGGAACATAATTGAAGCCGAGCGCCACAAAATTGACGATGAAGAAGAGCGTGGCTACGAGTCCGAAGGGACCTATTATATATAGCGACTTAGTAGAAAGGATGGCAAACGGGATGATGGTGGCTGTGATAAAGAGCAGCGTAAGGCATGCATAAGCATATCGCGTGAAAGGGCGCATGTCGGTGGCTGTCATCGTCTCAAGGAGCTTCTTCCGCTTGTTCATCTCTATTATTATCATGTATATGCAGTAGACAATATTGCCCAAAAAGAGAGCAAGCATCACGTAAAGCCATGCGCCAATGTTCAGGGAACCGCTAAAGCTGTAGCCCACAGCGAAGGCGGCAAGCATGGCGGCGTATACGGCGGCGCAGATAAGGTTCATCTTACGGCGCTTGGTATGGGTAGCCTCAACGTTGTAGATAGCCATCGCGAAAAGCGTAAAACAAGGCTGATAAACCAGTATGTTGATAACAGCACCTAAGTATGTGCTCGTGGCGCGGAAGCCATAGTGCATCTGCAGGAAGAAGTGTGCTGCCATCAAAAGCAACGCCGAGGATATCATCCAGCGCGAATACTCGTACCGCCGATTTGTCCATCTTACGTGAAGGCGCGTGACGGCAAGGAAGAATGCGCTGATAAGCATTAATATCAGACATGCAAACTGTAACAAATATAGCATAGTATATAATTTTTGTATGTACGTATCAACAAAGACACTGCTGCAAAGATAGTGCAAACCGAAGGCAGAACACCAAGCTTGCTTGAGTGTTGTGCTGAGGTGCAGCCTATCTTCTGCAAAGATACGCAAAAAAAACGTATCCGTATATGGTGTTTAACAATTATTACTGCTCAAACGCATATCCGTTTGAAAAAGAGTCAGTAACTTTGCACCCTCATACAACAACAATAACATTACTAATGAAAAGGAAACATAATCCGAAACAAATCAGCACCGTATTATCGGTAATCATGTGCCTGTTTGCTACCCTCACGCAAACCGCTCATGCTAAAAACATCAGCCCGCAAAAGGCGGCGCAGATCGCAAAAAAGTACATCACACTCCCACACGACAACGCCCAGAAAGCCCCGGCTAACACCTCAACATCTCCGCTCGGCTTTTGCCTCTCTCCATCAACATCTCAACACCTCACCCCCTCACCCTACTACCTCTTCAACGCTGCCGACGGACGCGGCTTCGTGCTCGTTGCCGGCGACGACGCTATGGGCGAAGTGCTCGCATACAGCAAAGAGCACACCCTCGACACGCTCAACGCCAACCCATGCGTCGGGTTGCTGCTCGAAGGCTACAGGCAGGGCTACCAGGCGCTGAAGGAGGGAACAGTCGTAGCACACGCTCCTGCACGCGCCGGACTCTTCACCAAGACCGTCACACCCCTGCTCAAGAGCAAGTGGGGACAGTCCGAGCCGTACAACGAGCTCTGCGGCTATCCCTACACCGGCTGCGTGGCTACGGCTATGGCGCAGATAATGCGCTACCACCGCTGGCCGGCACAGGGCAAGGGCGAAAACGGCTACAAGGTGGCTGCCTATGACGACGACGTGTACGTCGACTTCTCTCAGTCGCACTACGACTGGGCGAACATGCTCGACGACTACCGCTACCCCGTGCAGCCCACGAAAGAGCAGCGAGCAGCTGTGGCTCTGCTCATGAGAGACTTCGGCGTAGCATCGTTCATGCAGTACACTCCCGCACTCAGCGGCACACAGGGCGTGAACGCATACAACGCGCTGCAGAAACACTTCGACTACACGGCGGCTTACGTGACAAAGGCGATGGAGGGCGCAACACGCTTCTCCGAGATACTGCGCGAGGAGCTGCTAAACGGCTGCCCCGTCTACCTGGAGGGCCGCCCTGCCGGCTCAAGCTCGGGCCACGCCTGGGTTACCGACGGCTTCGACGAGAACGGACTCTTCCACATGAACTTCGGATGGGACGGCGGAGGCGACGCCTACTTCTCGCTCACCAACCTCAGCCTGCAGGAGACGGGCGACGAGTTCGGCAACAAACCCCTCGCGTTCAACCGCGCCATCACCGCCATACTCGCCCACCCGAACAACGGCAAGTATCCCGCAATAGACCCCGGACTGCTTGAGAACATGCCGCAGCTGATGTTCAACGAGGGCGGCACGTTCACGATGAAGGATGCCGCAGACAAGGCGTTCGACGCACACAAGGAGCAGACCATAGAGATGTCGTCGTTCGTGAACAAGGGCAAGGCGTTCAAGGGCGACGTGGGCGTGGCTGTATACGACGCTGAGGGCAACTTCAAGAGCGTGGCTTACTCGGACGACCACGCCACGGGCGGATTTACGCAGCGCATCTTCGGCGACTACGGTGGCAGCATGGGCACCGACAACCTCATGGTGCACACACTCTCTACAAAGGTCAGCTTCGACGGACTTCCCAACGGCTACTACCGCCTCGTGCCCGTATGCGCAGCTATGGGCGAAGACGGAACATGGGGCGACTTCCTGCGCATGAAGAAGGCACCGACAATCGAAGTGGAGCTCACCGACGGCAAGGGACGCATCTCCGAGACCTGCTCTACGGAGAATGTCATCTTCCAGCTTATGAACCAGCCACGCCTCTCTGCCAGTGCAGAGCAGGGCGAAAGCATATACGCCTACTTCAACCTGAAGAACCTCAACGGCGTGCCACGCGACTGCTATCTGCGCGTGCAGCTGCTCGACGAGGCTAAGCAGGTGGTGCTGAACACACGTGTCGACCAGCTGACGGAGATTGAGGGCTTCACCGAGATGGAGATACCCGTTAAACTCTCGATACCCACCGACCTCACACCGGCACGCTACGAGGTGAAGCTCGAGGCGACACGCGACCAGGAGGAGACCGACTTCTACCCTATCAACAACATACACGACAAGGATGCAGCTTACATCGAAGTAGTGAAGGCTGAGGAGAAGCCGCTCATGGCAAAGGTGGAGGTGTTCTTCAGCGACAACTCGGAGCAGAAGGTGGAGTCGGGCGTACTCGATATGTCACAGACCGCACTGTTCAAGATCGGCGTACTGCTGCGCACTAACGAGAAGCTCTCGTACGAGGGTCACGTGAAGATGATGTGCGAGGATGTGGAGCTCTGCGAGACGGTGGCTGTCAACGGCATCGACGATGACGTAACCGTGTCTTCTGCCTTCGACATTCCGCTCTACAGCTACTGGCTGCGCAAGAGCAGCGTGCCGTTCGAGGACGGACATATATATAAGGTGATGATGATGGGCGCGAAGAACGGCGAAGACATGGAGCTGAAGGTAGCAGACGCACCAGCAACATACATCAAGCGCGAGGGCGACCTGCTCACTCTCACCAACGACATACCAACCAGCATTGAGTCGGCTGCGGCTCCTACCGTAAGCGTGAGTCGCGAGGGCTCGCAGATTGTTGTCACCGGCGAAGGCATCAAGAGCGTAAGCCTCTACAACGTGAACGGCGAGCTGATAACCACCTCACCATCTCAACATCTCACCACCTCACCATCTCACCATCTCACCATCTCAACATCTCAACACCTCACCATCTCACCATCTCAACACCTCACCATCTCAACATCACACCTCGCCCCCGGCGTGTACGTGCTGCGCATAGAAACAGGCAAGCAGACACACGTCTACAAATTCATTCTCTAAGATTATTGCAAATCAAATAGCTCTTAATGCTAATCATAGGAGGCTACGGCATTCGTGCCGTAGCCTTTTTATATATATGTATCAAAATATTTTACGCAAATAATTCTACGTTTTTCCTTTTCGTGTTGTTTTTATTTCATATATTTGCAAAATCTATCGGCAACGACCAACCACTAATATCCATTATCAACCTAATAAATAAAACGTTATGAACAACATCCCCTCAGTATTTTGGCTGATCCCAATAGCCAGTGTTGTAGCATTGGGAATGGCATGGTTCTTCTTCCGTTCGATGATGAAGGAGGACGAAGGAACAGACCGAATGAAAGAGATTGCCGAGCATGTACGCAAAGGCGCAATGGCTTACCTCAAGCAGCAATATAAGGTTGTGACAATGGTGTTCGTAGTGCTCGCCATCGTCTTCTCGTTCATGGCTTACGTGCTGAAGGTGCAGAACCCGTGGGTGCCGTTCGCTTTCCTCACCGGCGGTCTGTTCTCCGGCTTGGCAGGCTTCTTCGGCATGAAGACCGCCACCTACGCTTCCGCACGCACTGCCAACGGCGCACGCACCGGACTCGACAAGGGCTTGAAGATAGCCTTCCGTAGCGGTGCCGTTATGGGTCTCGTCGTCGTGGGTCTCGGACTGCTCGACATCGCCATCTGGTTCGTCGCTCTCAACGCCTTCTACGACGGAGAGGCTACAGCCCTCGTCACCATCACCACCACTATGCTCACCTTCGGCATGGGTGCTTCTACGCAGGCTCTCTTCGCTCGCGTAGGCGGTGGCATATACACAAAGGCTGCCGACGTGGGAGCCGACCTTGTGGGCAAGGTGGAGGCTAACATACCCGAGGACGACCCACGCAACCCTGCCACCATCGCCGACAACGTGGGCGACAACGTGGGCGACGTGGCTGGCATGGGTGCCGACCTCTACGAGAGCTACTGTGGCTCGATACTCTCAACGGCTGCCCTCGGCGCAACGGCGTTCGCCATGAACGCAGACATGCAGTTGCGTGCCGTCATCGCACCAATGGTGATTGCGGCTATCGGCATCTTCCTCTCGCTCATCGGCATCTTCCTCGTGCGCACCAAGGAGGGCGCAACGATGAAGGAACTGCTCCACTCGCTCGGTCTCGGCACCAACGTCAGCGCGGCACTCATCGCCGTTGCCACCTTTATCATATTATATCTGCTCGGCATCGAGAACTGGCTCGGACTCTCGTTCTCCGTTATCAGCGGCTTAGTGGCAGGCGTGGTCATCGGTCAAGCCACCGAATACTACACCTCGCATAGCTACGCACCGACGCAGAAGATTGCGGAGGCTTCGCAGACTGGTCCTGCAACAGTTATCATAAAAGGCATCGGAACGGGCATGATATCGACGATGATACCCGTCGTGACCATCTCCGTAGCCATCATGCTCAGCTACCTCTGCGCCAACGGCTTCGATATGTCGCTCTCGGCGAAGTCGATCAGCACCGGTCTTTACGGCATCGGCATCGCTGCCGTGGGTATGCTCTCTACGCTCGGCATCACTCTCGCCACCGATGCCTATGGACCAATCGCCGACAACGCCGGCGGCAATGCAGAGATGAGCGGACTGGGCAAGGAGATACGCGAACGCACCGATGCGCTCGACGCCTTAGGCAACACCACCGCAGCTACGGGCAAGGGCTTCGCCATCGGCTCGGCTGCTCTCACGGCTTTAGCCCTCCTCGCCTCTTACATTGAGGAGATAAAAATAGCCATGGTACGCGCCGTGGAAAACGGCAAGCAATACTTTGACACAGCAGGCAACCTCTTCGACCCGACCAACGCCACAACTATCGACTTCATCGAGTTCTTTCAGGTGAACCTCATCAATCCGAAGGTGCTCGTAGGAGCATTCCTCGGAGCCATGGCTGCCTTCCTGTTCTGCGGACTAACGATGGACGCAGTAGGACGTGCTGCTGAGTCGATGGTGCAGGAAGTGCGCCGTCAGTTCCGCGAGATAAAGGGCATACTCGAAGGCAAAGCGACACCCGACTACGGCCGTTGCGTGGAGATAAGCACACGCAGCGCACAGCGCGAGATGCTCATCCCGTCGCTGCTTGCCATCATCATACCTATCGTCGTAGGCTTGGTGCTCGGCGTGGCTGGCGTACTCGGTCTGCTCACAGGCGGCTTGGCAGCAGGCTTCACCCTCGCCGTGTTCATGTCCAACTCGGGCGGAGCATGGGACAACGCGAAGAAGATGATTGAGGAAGGCCACTTCGAAGGTAAGGGCAGCGAAAACCACAAAGCGACTATCGTGGGCGACACCGTGGGCGACCCGTTCAAGGACACCTCAGGACCTTCGCTGAACATCCTCATCAAACTCATGTCGATGGTGAGCATCGTGATGGCTGGTCTGACTATCGCCTTCCTGTAACACCATCTTACCACCTCAACATCTCAACACCTCACCATCTCAACACCATATAATACGTTGGTGCACTTGAGACAAGTGCACCCCCTTAGAGGCGACTCGCCAACACCTCAACACCTCACCAACCAGCCCGAAGCCCCATCGAACTGGGACTTCGGGCTTTTCTCTCCCCCCAACAGCAAGTCCACACAACCGAAAATACTATGCATTTTAGCAAAGTAAAAGCATTCGTTTTGTGCATTTTACCGAAATAGAAACACCCAATTTATGCATTTTACCGAAATAAAGACAACGTAAAATGCTATAAATCAATTAAATTATGTATATTTGTAACGTATGTAAAAATCAGCTACATAATAACATTTTAAAACACAATGATAGAAAGCATAATAATAGCAATAGTAGCAGCCATCATAATTGGCGTAGTAGTGTACTCTTACAGCAAGAGAATATCGGAGCTGAAAGACATGCACAACCAACAAACAGAAGAGCTGAAAGAAGCGCACAGCAAGCAAATTGCCGAACTGAAAGAGGCGCACGAGGCGCAGCTCAAACAGGCAAAGGAGACGCACGAGGCGCAGCTCAAACAGGTAAAGGAGGCACAGGAGAAGCAGCTGCAGCAAGCAAAGGAGGCGCAGGAGAAGCAGATAGAAGCACTCCGCGAGATGAACCGCGAGCAGATGCAGAGCCAGATGAAGCTCATCCGCGAGCAGATGCAGACCACATCGGAGGAAATTCTGAAGCGACGTCAGGAGGAGTTGGGCGAACGCAACAAGGAGCAGGTGTCGAAGATAATCGATCCGCTGACACAGAGTCTGAAGAGTATGAAGGAGGCTTTCGACAAGTCGAAGGAGCAGCAGAGCGAAGCACTCACACGCCTTGATGCCACGATAAAGGTGAACATGGAGAAGAGCGCAGCCTTAGGCGAGACTGCCGACCGACTGACACGTGCGCTAACGGGCGAGGTGAAGGTGCAGGGCAACTTCGGCGAGCTGAAGCTGAAGCAGCTGCTTGAAGACCTCGAACTGAAGGAGGGCGAGCAGTTTGACACGCAGGAGACGCTGCGCGACAAGGCGGGCAAGCAGGCAAAGGGCGACGACGGTCGTGGACTCGTGCCCGACTTCATCCTCCACTTCCCGAACAACCGCCACGTGGTGGTCGACTCGAAGATGTCGCTCACCGACTACGAGCGATACATGAACGCCGAGGACGGCACACCTGAGAAGTCGGAGTATCTGAAAGCACACGTGGCAAGCGTGCGTGCGCAGGTGAAGCGACTGGCACGTAAGGAGTACACGAAATATCTGCCCGACGGATACAACCGCCTCAACTTCGCCATCATGTACGTGCCTATAGAGGGCGCATTGAACCTTGCGCTGCTCAACGACAGCACGCTTTGGCGCGAGGCTTACGACGAGGGCGTGATGATTCTCGGTCCGCAGACCATGTACATGAACCTGCGTGTATTAGAGATGATGTGGACACAGGTGCGCCAGCTGAGCAATCAGCAGGCAATGATGGACGCAGCGAACGTCGTCGTAGAGCGCGTGCAGGACTTCGGTATGCGCTTCATCGACGTGGAAACGAGCATGAACAACACAATGGAGAAGATGACGAAGCTGAAGGTGTCGACAGCGGAAAGCGGCAGAAGCATCATCACCGCTGCAAAAAGTCTGCTGAAAGCCGGAGCGAAGGAGAACAAGAAGAAGAAGTCGCTCGACGAAATGGACAATACTGTGTTCATCGAAAACAACGAATAAAAAATGTCCTCGAAAGTTGGTTGCAACTTTCGAGGACATTTTTTTATAATTGAGAGTTGAGAATTTAGAGCGCGTCAATCACGCTGCAGATATCACCGAAGATGCGTGGCAACTCGCCGAGTCCGTTGATGTGGTGGTGAATGCCTTCAGCCTTGTACCACTCGATGAGCGGAGCTGTCTGGTTGTGATAAACGTCGAGGCGTTTCTTTATTGTCTCTGCGTTGTCGTCAGAGCGTCCGCTCTCCTGACCGCGCTTCACGAGACGAGTCATCAGCTCGTCCTCCGGAACGTCGAGCTCAATCATAGCAGCCACCTTGTGTCCGCGCTCTGCGAGCATCTTCTTCAGAGCCTCAGCCTGCGGGATTGTACGTGGGAAGCCGTCGAATATTACGCCCTTGTGCTCCTTGCCGAAGCTATCATACACACTTGCGAGGATGTTGATCATCAACTCGTCGGGGATGAGCTGTCCGTTGTCAATGAAGCCCTTGGCAGTCTTGCCAAGTTCTGTTCCGTTCTTAATCTCGCTACGGAGAACGTCGCCTGTAGAGATATGGTTGAAACCATACTTCTCAATCATCAGGTCGCTCTGGGTGCCCTTGCCTGAACCAGGAGCACCGAAAATTACGATGTTTTTCATCTGAATTCTTTATTATGTAATGTTATTGTTTACTCCTACTCCACCACTGTATAGATATCACGCAGGTTGCGTCCCTGCTGGTCGTAGTCGAGTCCGTAGCCGAGGATGAAGTCGTTAGGTATCTCTATGGCTACATACTCTGTGTCGAGAGGCACCTTCAGACACTCCGGCTTGAGCAGCAGTGTGCAAATATGTACCGACTCCGGCTCTTTCTCCTTGAGTTGCTCGAGAAGAGTCTGCATAGTGAGTCCCGACTCGATGATGTCCTCAACGATGATTACCGTTCTGCCCTTTATCTCCTCGCTCAAACCGATGAGCTGCTTCACATTGCCTGTAGACGCAGTGCCCTCGTACGACGACATCTTGACGAACGAAATCTCGCACGGCACGTTGATCATACGCATGAGGTCGGCAGCGAACACGAACGATCCGTTAAGCATGGCGAGCAGCAATGGGTTCTTGCCTGCCATGTCCTTGTTGATACGATCGGCTACTACCTTTACTTTCTTAAGAATCTCTGCTTCAGGGATTGATACCTTGAAGGTCTTGTCCTTTATTTTTATCACGCTCATAGGGTACAATATTTATAATTAGGTGCAAAGTTACTGAAAGTCTTGCACATAAAAAAACTGCTTGCAGATTTTTTTTGTCGAGACGCATCGTAACTTATAAAAAGTTACTGAAAGTCTTGCACATAAAAAAACTGCAAGCATATTTTTTTGTATTGTCTTCGGTTTGCAGTAACTTTAAATAAGTTACGCTGCACCTCAACAATAAAATATGCGAGCATATTTTGTATTGTCTTCGGTTTGCAGTAACTTTGCACGCATGAAACAAAATCAAGCATCTTTGAGCAGCAAGCAGTATGCTGTGCCGTTCATCCTCATCACCTCACTCTTCTTCATGTGGGGTTTCGCACGCGCTATTCTCGATGTGCTCAACAAGCATTTCCAGAATGCGCTCGACATCAGTATCACACAGTCGGCTCTCATACAGGTGACCACCTATCTGGGTTACTTTCTCATGGCTATCCCCGCCGGACTGTTCATTAACCGCCAGGGCTACCGCCGTGGCGTGGTAAGCGGACTCCTCCTGTTCGGATTGGGCTCATTGGCGTTCATCCCCTGCTCGATGTTGGGCACGTTCTACGCCTATCTTGTGGCACTGTTCATCATCGGTTGCGGACTGGTATTCCTTGAGACATCTGCCAACCCATATGTTACAGAGCTTGGCCCCAAAGAAACAGCCACATCACGACTCAACTTCTCGCAGTCGTTCAACGGCGTAGGCTCCATGTTCGCCACACTCGTCGTGGGCAGCTTCCTCTTCCAGGGTGCCGACGGCAGCGCAGGCGGCGACGCCGTGATACCTTACACCATCATGGGCGCGTTCGTGCTGCTCATAGCCGTGGTCTTCGCACGCGTACAACTGCCTGAGATAGTGCACGAGAACGACGGCGACACCAAGCAGGGCGCGCACAACCTGAAGATGCTCTTCCGCAACCGTTGGTTCGTGTTCGGACTGCTCGCACTGCTTGCCTACGAGGTGGCAGAGATATCCATCAACTCCTACTTCATCAACTTCGTGACGGGTCAGGGTTGGATGAAAGCCTCTACAGGCTCCACTATCCTCACCATCGGCTTGGGCGTATTCATGCTGGCACGCTTCATCGGCGCGGCTGTGATGAGCAACGTCGCTGCCGAGAAGTATCTCGCCGTGTGTGCCCTCGGCACCGTGGTGTGCATCACCATCCTACTGCTCGACCTCGGTCGCGACATATCGGTGTTGGCACTCATAGCCAACTACTTTTTCGAGGCTATCATGTTCCCCACAATCTTCGCCATGACGCTGCGCGGACTCGGCGGACTCACCAAGAGTGCTTCGTCGATACTGATGATGACACCGGTAGGCGGTTGCGGTTTCCTTCTGATGGGCATCATCGCCGACTCTACCGACAACTTCACGCTGCCGTTCTTCATACCGCTCGCAGGCTTCACCTTCGTGCTCGTGTATGCGCTGCGATATATAGCAAAGAAATAACAAAAACGGAGGCCAAGCGGTCTCCGTTTTTGTTTTCTATCATCTATCACAAACAAAGAATATCTGCAAACAATGCCGTAATCTGCAATATTTTCAGTAACTTTGCAAGTTGTCAATCGATTGATTGATTGATAGTTGTCCTTTTATTCATCAATAAAGCATAAATACAGACAATGGCAGAATCTAATTTCGTAGACTATGTAAAGATATATTGTCGCTCGGGCAAGGGCGGCAGAGGCTCCATGCACCTCCGACACGTGAAGTACAACCCGAACGGCGGACCCGACGGTGGCGACGGCGGTCACGGCGGCAGCATCTACCTGCGTGGCAACCACAACTACTGGACACTGCTCCACCTGAAGTTTCAGCGCCACGTCTTCGCCGAGCACGGCGGCAACGGCGGTCGCGACAAATGTCACGGCAAGGACGGCAAGGACATATACATCGACGTGCCCTGCGGTACGGTGGTGTACAACGCCGAGACGGGTAAGTACGTGTGCGACGTGATGCACGACGGACAGGAGGTGCTGCTGCTCAAGGGCGGCAGAGGCGGACTCGGCAACTTCCAGTTCCGTTCGGCTACCAACCAGTGTCCGCGCTACGCACAGCCGGGCGAACCGATGGAGGAGATGACAATCATTCTCGAGCTGAAGCTGCTCGCCGACGTAGGTCTGGTGGGCCTTCCGAACGCAGGCAAGTCGACATTGCTCTCAGCCGTGTCGAGCGCACGCCCGAAGATTGCCAACTACCCGTTCACCACGCTCGAGCCGTCGCTCGGCATCGTCGACTACCGCGATCACAAGTCGTTCGTCATGGCAGATATCCCGGGCATCATCGAGGGAGCGAGCGAAGGCAAGGGACTCGGTCTGCGCTTCCTGCGCCACATCGAGCGCAACTCGTTGCTGCTCTTCATGGTGCCGGGCGACACCGACGACATCAAACGCGAGTACGAACTGCTGAAGAACGAGCTTGAGAAGTTCAACCCGGAGATGCTCGACAAGCACCGCGTGCTCGCCGTGACGAAGTGCGACCTGCTCGACGATGAGCTCATGGACATGCTGCGCGAGACGCTGCCCGACGACCTACCCGTGGTGTTCATCTCTTCTGTAAGCGGTTTAGGCATACAGGAGCTGAAGGACACCCTGTGGAAGGAACTCAACTCGGAGAGCAACAAGCTGCAGACCATCACCGCCGAGGACACCCTCGTACACCGCGACAAGGATATGACACGCTTCATGGCTGAGTTGGAAGCAGAGGGCGAGGACGAGATTATCTACATCGACGACGACGACATCGAGTACGTTGACGACGTGGAAGACCTCGACGACTTTGAATACGAAGAGGAGGCAGACAATGAGTAACTCTGCGCTGCGCCTTACATATTATAATATAGCCGATGGCGTGTGTGCATTCTCTACCACACGCCACGGCGGAACCAGCGAGGGCAACCACGCCTCGCTGAACATCAACCCCTACTGTGGCGACAAGCCCGAGCACGTGGCTGCAAACCGCAACCTTTTAGCTGCAGAGTTGGGCATCAGCACCGACCACATCGTACTGCCCCACCAGACGCACGGCACAGAGACACGCATAATCGGCGAGGAGTTCTGCGCCATGCCCGAACGCATACGCCAGATGCTGCTCGAAGGTGTCGACGCGCTGCTCACCAACGTGGAGGGCGTGTGCATCGGAGTGTCGACAGCCGACTGTATCCCAGTGCTGCTCTACGACGAGGAGCACCGCGCTACGGCAGCCATACACGCCGGATGGCGCGGCACACAGGCACGCATCGTGAGCAAGGCAATTGCTGACATGGGCGTGGCTTACAAGACCGACGCGAAGAAGCTGAAGGCGGTTATCGGTCCGGGCATTTCGCAGAAGAACTTCGAGGTGGGCAACGAGGTGTACGCCGCCTTTGAAGCTGCAGGTTTCGATATGACAACACTCGCAAAGCAGGAGATAAAGCGCAACGCAGATGCCACCGACCCCTCCAAATTGTTTGAGAAGAAGTGGCACATCGACCTAATACTCGCTAACCGACAGCTGCTCGAATTCGCAGGTGTGGCTCCAGAGAACATCAACGAAAGCAACATCTGCACGTACGACAACGTAGACAACTACTTCTCGGCACGCCGCCTTGGCACCGAGTCGGGACGCATCTACACGGGCATCATACTATAGACCAAAATAACTATAATGCGAATAAAGAAACTACTATTAGCCATAGCCACACTCACACTCGTGTCGGCAACCCCCGTCAAACATCAGTTCACCGCTGCCGAACAGCAGCAGATAAGCATATCCACACCCGGACTCTTCAGCCGTTCTAACGCCTTCAACATCGACCTCGATGCACTGAAGCCGAACGAATACTCCTTCCCGCTGCCCGTAGGCAAGGCAACCCTGCGCAAGAACAACGTAGTGGAGATAACTACCAAGGACGGCGACGCAGTGAAGGCAATGTTCGACGGCACGGTACGTGTCTCGCGCAAGTTCCCCGACATGGGCTACACCATCGTGATACGCCACCGCAACGGACTCGAGACCGTCTACGCCAACAACGCCGAGAACGTGGTAGAGGTGGGACAACACGTGCGCGCCGGACAGACCATAGCCATCGTCGGACAACGCGGTGGCAAGTTCTACTGCGACTTCTCTATCATGATCGACGGCAAACGCATCAACCCCACCGCCGTTGTAGGCATCGGCAGTCACCGACTCCACCGCCACACACTGCTCTGCGAGAAGCAGTACAACTACATAAACGTGTCGACCATTGGCGAGAAGGTAGACTTCGACGACAGCAAGAACTTCACCACCGAGGACGTCTTCACCAAACAGTCGACCTACAAGTGGAACCTCGAAGAGATGAAGAAGGGCACATGGGCATACCCGCTGCCCGGCGCAAAGGTAATAAGCCCATACGGAGGCAAACGCCGACACAGCGGAGTAGACCTGAAGACGAAGCCGAAGGACGAGATAGTGGCTGCCTTCGACGGCGTAGTGACACGCTCAGCAACCCACTACGGCTACGGCCTGTGCATCGTTATCAAGCACGCCAACGGACTCGAAACGCTCTACTCGCACCAGTCGAAGAACCTCGTGAAGGTGGGCGACAAGGTGAAAGCCGGACAGGTTATCGGTCTGACCGGACGCACCGGACGCGCCACAACCGAACACCTACACTTTGAAACAATATTCAAAGGACGCCGCTTCAACCCCAACCTCATCTTCGAGCACAAATCGCGCGGACTGCAGAAGGCTACACTCACACTCACCAAGAACGGCGGTATAACGCAGAAGCGCAACTAAAAAAACAGGCAGACAAAGCCATCGGAACATCTGCCAAAAACAACCCTCAAATTGCCACGGCGTGGCAACATTGTTTGCTTAGCATGTACAACGACATTGCCGCAGCAGGCAAACAACCTTGCCACGCCGCGGTAATTTGAGGGATGTAAAACTGCTGTAAAACGAAAATCTCGAATACACCATTTTTAGTTATAGGATGTTAAAACAAGAAGTTTTTTCATCAAACATTTGGTGGTTACAAAAAAATGCTATACCTTTGCACTCGCTTTCAAGAACAAAGCAATTGTGAAGCAAGGGCGTTTAGCTCAGCTGGTTTAGAGCATCTGCCTTACAAGCAGAGGGTCGGCGGTTCGAATCCGTCAACGCCCACACAAAGCGAACAAGTTATACAACTTGTTCGCTTTTTTTGTTTACCTACTACGCATTAACACCACAAATCACATTATTTCACAAAAAAACTACACACAAATAAAAACTTATTTGTAATTTTGCACCCGTAATTACACATATTATATATAATAGCAATTATGAAACTTGATTTGCTGACAGCCATCTCGCCGATTGACGGCCGTTATCGTGGCAAGACAGAACGCCTTGCCGACTACTTCTCTGAGTATGCACTGATACGCTACCGCGTACGTGTGGAAATCGAATACTTCATCACGCTCTGCGAGTTGCCATTGCCGCAGCTTGCTTCGTTCGACCATCAGCTCTTCGACCAGCTGCGCGACATCTACCGCAACTTTGGCGAAGAAGAAGCCCAGCGCGTGAAGGACATCGAGAAAGTGACTAACCACGACGTGAAGGCTGTAGAGTACTTCATAAAGGAGGAGTTCGACCGCATCGGCGGACTCGACGCTTACAAGGAGTTTATCCACTTCGGACTCACCTCACAGGATATCAACAACACATCAGTACCCCTCTCTATAAAGGAGGCGTTGGAGCAGTTCTACTATCCGCTCTGCGAGGAGCTCATCGCACAGCTCCGCGAATACGCAGAGGAGTGGGCAGCAGTGCCAATGCTCGCCAAGACCCACGGACAGCCAGCATCGCCCACACGCTTGGGCAAGGAGGTGATGGTGTTCGTATATCGCCTGGAGGAGCAGCTGCGCCAGCTGAAGGAGTGCCGCCTCACCGCCAAGTTCGGTGGAGCCACCGGCAACTACAACGCCCACCACGTAGCCTACCCTGAGTACGACTGGAAGGCGTTCGGCAACCGCTTCGTGAGCGAGAAGCTCGGTCTGGAGCGCGAGCAGTTCACTACACAGATCTCAAACTACGACTGCCTCGGCTCGGTGTTCGACGCAATGCGCCGCATCAACACAATCATCATCGACCTCGACCGCGACTTCTGGATGTACATCTCAATGGAGTACTTCAAGCAGAAGATCAAGGCAGGCGAAGTAGGCTCATCGGCAATGCCGCACAAGGTGAACCCAATCGACTTCGAGAACTCGGAAGGCAACCTCGGCATGGCAAACGCCGTGCTGCAGTTCCTCGCACAGAAGCTCCCCGTGAGCCGTCTGCAGCGCGACCTCACCGACTCTACCGTGCTGCGCAACGTAGGCGTACCGTTCGGCCACGGCGTAATCGCAATAGAGAGCACACTCAAGGGCCTGCGCAAGCTCATCCTCAACGAGGAGAAGCTCAAGGAAGACCTCAACAACACATGGGCAGTAGTGGCAGAGGCTATACAGACAATACTTCGCCGCGAGGCTTATCCGCATCCGTACGAGGCACTGAAAGCACTCACACGCACCAACAAGCACATGACCGAGGAGACCATCCACGAGTTCATACAGACACTCAACGTGAGCGACGCTGTGAAGGCGGAATTGATGGCTATCACACCAATGAACTACACAGGCATTTAAATCCCCCCGATATAATTCGACAATAGCCGTGAGGCTATATACATAAACAATAAAAACCAACAAGTAACTATGGATTCAGAAAACGTAAAGAATCAGGAACAGAACACAGCGGATCAGACTACTGGCAATAGCGAGAGCTACGGCCGTGCCGCAGGAAACTATCAGAAAGAGTATCGCAGCGTGACGGGACGTCGCCCGCGTATTCACACACAGCACTCGGCTTCAGCCTCATCACAGAGCGAAGACGGCGGCTTCCGTCCGGAAGGCTTCGGCGCAGGTCTCGGCTCGCAACAGCAGGGCGGCTATCAGCCACGTCAGCAAGGCGGCTACCAGCCACGCCAGCAGGGCGGTTACAACCGTGGCGGCTATCAGCAGCGTCCTCAGGGCGGCTATCGTCCACGCTACAACCAGGACGGTGAACAGCAGCAGGGCGGATACCAGCCGCGTCAGCAGGGCTATCGCCCACGCTACAACCAGGACGGCGAACAGCAGCAGGGCGGATACCAGCCGCGTCAGCAGGGCTATCGCCCACGCTACAACCAGGACGGCGAACAGCAGCAGAACGGATACCAGCCACGTCAGCAAGGCGGCTATCAGCAGCGCGGCGGCTACGGTCAGCGTCAGCAGGGCGGCTATCAGCAGCGCGGCGGCTACGGTCAGCAGGGCGGATATCAGCAGCGCGGTGGCTACGGACAGCAGGGCGGCTATCAGCAGCGCGGCGGTTACAACCGCGGTGGCTACGGACAGCAGGGCGGCTACAACCAGGGTGGCTACCAGCAGCGTCAGCGCACACCGGGCTACGACCCCAACGCTAAGTACAGCATGAAAAAGCGCATTGAATACAAGGAGGAGAACTACGATCCGAACGAACCGCTTCGTCTGAACAAGTTCCTCGCCAACGCAGGTATCTGCTCGCGCCGTGAGGCAGACGAGTTCATCCAGGCAGGCGTGGTTACTGTGAACGGAGAGGTAGTGACCGAGCTCGGCACCAAGATCAAGCGCACAGACGAGATAAAATTCCACGACCAGCCCGTAACACTCGAGAAGAAGGTGTACGTGCTGCTCAACAAACCAAAGGACTGCGTGACAACAAGCGACGACCCACAGCAGCGTAAGACCGTGATGGACCTCGTGAAGAACGTGTGCCCGGAGCGCATCTACCCCGTAGGCAGACTCGACCGCAACACAACCGGCGTGCTCCTGCTCACCAACGACGGCGACCTCGCTTCTAAGCTCACACACCCGAAGTTCCTGAAGAAGAAGGTGTACCACGTATTCCTCGACAAGAACGTAACAGCTCACGACATGCAGCAGATTGCTGAGGGCATCGAGCTGGAGGACGGCGAGATACATGCAGACGCTATCGAGTATGCAAGCGACACCGACAAGAGCCAGGTAGGCATCGAGATCCACAGCGGCAAGAACCGCATCGTGCGTCGTATCTTCGAGCACCTCGGCTACCGCGTCGTTAAGCTCGACCGCGTACAGTTCGCAGGACTCACCAAGAAGAACCTCCGCCGCGGCGACTGGCGCTTCCTCACAGAGAAGGAAGTGGAGATGCTGCGCATGGGAGCATTCGAGTAAAACATAAACAGGTTGAAGTGGTGAGGTGTTGAGATGTTGACATCGCACCATTTCAACTTTCCAATTTAAACAATATAATGGAAAGAACAAAAGTTATTGACGCTCTCCGTAGCACCGCCTTCGGAAGCCAAATCAACGTAAAGGGTTGGGTGCGCACTCACCGCAGTTCGAAGGCTGTCGACTTCATCGCGCTCAACGACGGTTCTACTATCAAGAACATACAGATCGTGGTAGACCCCACCAAGTTCGACGCCGAGATGCTGAAGCAGATCACCACCGGTGCCTGCATCAGTGCCGTAGGTACGCTCGTAGAGAGCCAGGGTGCAGGTCAGACATCCGAGATACAGTGCGAGAACCTCGAGGTGTACGGACTCTGCGGCAGCGACTACCCGATGCAGAAGAAGGGCCAGTCGTTCGAGTACATGCGCCAGTACGCCCACCTGCGTCTGCGCACCAACACATTCGGTGCCGTGATGCGCATACGCCACAACATGGCTATGGCTATCCACACCTACTTCCACGAGCACGGCTACTTCTACTTCAACACTCCGCTCATCACCGCAAGCGACTGCGAGGGTGCAGGTCAGATGTTCCAGGTTACGACCAAGAACCTCTACAACCTGAAGAAGACCGAGGACGGCAAGATCGACTACTCTGACGACTTCTTCGGCAAGCAGACATCGCTCACCGTGTCAGGACAGCTCGAGGGCGAGCTCGGAGCAACAGCACTCGGAGCCATCTACACCTTCGGTCCGACATTCCGCGCAGAGAACTCGAACACTCCGCGCCACCTGGCTGAGTTCTGGATGGTAGAGCCGGAAGTGGCATTCCTCGACCTCGCCGGACTCATGGACCTCGAAGAGGACTTCATCAAGTACTGCATCCGTTGGGCACTCACCCACTGCAAGGACGACATCGAGTTCCTCAACAAGATGATCGACAAGAGCCTCATCGCACGTCTCGAAGGCGTACTCAATTCCGAGTTCGTTCGTCTGCCTTACACCGAGGGTATCCGCATCCTGCAGGAGGCTATACAGAACGGCAAGAAGTTCGAGTTCCCATGCGAGTGGGGCGACGACTTGGCTTCGGAGCACGAGCGCTACCTCGTGGAGGAGCACTTCAAGAAGCCTGTCATTATGACCAACTATCCGAAGGCTATCAAGGCGTTCTACATGAAGATAGACGCAGAGGAGAGCGGCTTCGGCGGCAAGAGCGGCGAGACCGTTCAGGGCACCGACGTACTCTTCCCGCAGATCGGCGAGATCATCGGCGGTTCTGTACGCGAGGAGAGCTACGACAAGCTGATGAACGAGATTGAGGAGCGCAACATCCCGATGAAGGATATGACATGGTACCTCGACACACGCAAGTACGGCTCATGTCCGCACGCAGGCTTCGGCCTCGGCTTCGAGCGTCTCATCCTCTTCGTAACGGGTATGCAGAACATACGCGATGTTATCCCGTTCCCGCGTACTCCGAAGAGCGCAGAGTTCTAAACGACTTTATTAAAGACACACTATAATAATGTGGGTGCAGCAGGCAAACACCTGTTGCACCTTTTTTTCATTTTGTCTGTAGCGATTAAGCATTTACCGATTTTTATGCTTATCTTTGCAGAATAAAAAATACACAAATCAGTTTATGACCGATCTTGCAAGCTATTTCCCCATAACCGACCCCACCCTGATATTCTTTGTGGTGATGCTCATCATTCTGTTTGCCCCAATCATCATGGGCAAGCTGCGCATCCCGCATATCATTGGCATGGTGCTCGCCGGAGTAGCCATAGGCAAGTACGGCTTCAACATCCTTGCGCGCGACGACTCGTTTGAACTCTTTGGCAAGGTAGGACTCTACTACATCATGTTCCTCGCCTCACTCGAGATGGATATGGAGGGCGTAAAGCGCAACAAAGGGCGGTTCTTAGGTTTCGGCGTGCTCACGTTCGCCTTTCCGCTCATCCTCACCTACTTCGCCAGCACCAAACTGCTCGGCTACCCGGTGTTCGCCTCGCTACTGTTAGGATGCCTTATGGCATCGAACACGCTCATCGCCTACCCCATCGTCGGCCGCTACGGTCTGCAACGCAAGCCAAGCGTCACACTATCGGTAGGCTCCTCAATGATTTCGCTACTCATGGCACTCGTGACGCTCACCGCCATCGTCGCCTCTTATGGAGGCGAGACGAGCGTGTGGTTCTGGCTGCTCTTCGTGGGCAAGTTCGTGGGCTACTGCGTAGCCATGTTCCTGCTCATACCGCGCTTCACACGCTGCTTTCTCCGACGTTATAGCGACTCCGTCATGCAGTTCATCTTCGTTATGTCGATGCTCTTTATGAGTGCGGCAGCAAGCGAGGCAGTGGGTTTGGAAGGCATTATCGGTGCGTTCGTAGCCGGCATCATTCTGAACCGCTACATACCGCACGTGTCGCCACTAATGAACCGCATCGAGTTCATCGGCAATGCGCTCTTCATACCCTACTTCCTCATCGGCGTAGGTATGCTCATCAACGTGCGACTGCTCTTCGAGAGCAGCACCATAATCATCGCCATGCTCGTCATCGCAGGCTTCGGAACGCTCGGCAAAGCCATCGCAGCCTATAGCGCAGCCTCCATATTCCGCCTGCCGAAGTCGTCGGGCAACATGATGTTCGGACTCACCTCGGCACACGCAGCCGGTGCCATCGCCATGCTTATGATCGGTATGCGCGTAGAGCTGGAACCAGGCAAGCCACTCGTCACCGACGACATGCTGAATAGCGTGGTGCTGATGATTCTCGTGACGTGCATAATCTCAACAATGATGACCGAGCGTGCGGCGCAACAGATTACGCTGCGCGACCGTGAGATGCCGAGCGACGAGAAGCCAACAGCCGAGGAGAAGATACTCATACCGCTGAAATACCCCGAATACGCGCAACGCCTCGTCAACATGGCGATGCTCATGCGCAACCCGAAAAACACCACACAACTCGTGGGCTTGAACGTGGTGTACGACGACGACGACATGCAGCGCAACCTGGAACAGGGCAGCCGACTGCTCGAGCGCATGACACAGTATGCTGCATCGGCAGATATAACCATGCAGACGCAGGTGCGCGTGGCAGCGAACATTGCCAACGGCATACGCCACGCCTTCAAGGAGTTCCGCGCTACGGACATCATAATAGGTATGCACATGCACCCAGAGGTGTCGCAGAAGTTCTGGGGCGCGTTCCACCAGAGCCTCTTCAACGGCCTCAACTCGCAGATAATAATGGCTCGTCTCAACCAACCGCTCCCCACGATACGCCGCATAAAGGTGGTAGTACCGTCGAGAGCACAGTTCGAGCCTGGCTTCTACCGCTGGCTCGAACGCCTGTCGCGCTTGGCGTGCAACATGGAGTGCCACACGGAGTTCCACGGACGTGGCGACACACTGCCGCTCATAGCCGAATACATCAAGCACCACTACCCCACGATGCGCTGCTCGTTCACCGAGATGGGCCACTGGAACGAGATGCCACGCATAGCGGAGAGCATACAGAAGGACCACCTCTTCGTAGTGGTTACGGCACGAAAGGGTACCGTGTCGTTCAAGAATGCGTTGGAGCATCTGCCCGAAGAGATAAAGCACCACTTCTCTGGCTCGAACATCATGATCATCTTCCCCGACCAGCATGGCGACGCAATGGACGAAATGACCTTCGCTCAGCCGCAGCATACCGAGGATCAGAGTGCATACGAGGCAATCGGAAAGTGGATTAAGAAGAAGTTTTGAATTTTGAGTTGAAAGACTAATCTCAACACCTCACCATAACAACATCTCAACATCATATGATCGACATAAAAGGAATAACCAAGAGCTTCGGCTCGCTGCAAGTGCTCAAGGGCATCGACTTGCATATAGACAAAGGAGAAGTAGTGAGTATTGTCGGCCCGAGCGGTGCCGGCAAGACAACACTGCTGCAGATAATGGGTACACTCGACAAACCCGACAGTGGTGCTATCAGCGTTGACGGCGTCGACGTGATGCGCCTCTCGTCGAACAAGCTGAGCGACTTCCGCAACCAGCACATCGGCTTCGTCTTCCAGTTCCACCAGCTGCTGCCGGAGTTCACCGCCCTCGAGAACATCATGATACCCGCCTACATCGGCGGCAAAGGCACGGCGGAGGCGAAGAAACGCGCCCTCGAACTACTCGACTTCATGGGACTTGCCGACCGCGCCAACCACAAACCCAACGAACTCTCGGGTGGCGAGAAGCAGCGCGTGGCTGTGGCACGTGCACTGGTGAACAACCCGGCAGTGGTGTTCGCCGACGAACCGTCCGGCTCGCTCGACTCGAAGAACAAGGCAGAGCTGCACCAGCTCTTCTTCGACCTGCGCGACAAGTTCGGACAGACGTTCGTCATCGTCACACACGACGAACACCTCGCCTCTATCACCGACCGTACAATACACATCGTGGACGGACAGATAAAGATGTAACATTAGTGAACATCATTAACAAGGGTATGGCAGGAATGCACATACCCTCCTACAAGCACCTACAAGCAACCAAACGAACAACAAAACAATATGATAAAACTCGGCGACTACAATAAAATGACCGTCGTGAAGGAGGTGGACTTCGGTATTTACCTCGACGGCGGCGACGAAGGAGAAATACTCATGCCGAAACGCTATGTGCCCGAAGGCACAAAGCCGGGCGACGAACTCAACGTGTTCATCTACCTCGACCAGGACGAGCGACCAGTGGCAACGACAGAGACACCGCTGTGTAAGGTGGGCGACTTCGCCTACCTCGAAGTGTCGTGGGTGAACGAGTACGGCGCATTCCTCAACTGGGGCTTGATGAAGGATCTCTTCTGCCCGTTCCGCGAGCAAAAGAAGCGTATGCAGAAGGGTGAGAGCTACATCGTACATGTACACATCGACGAGGAGAGCTACCGCATCGTGGCATCGGCTAAGGTGGAGAAGTACTTCGCAGAGCGTCACCCGTTCTACAACCACGGGCAGGAGGTAGACCTACTGGTATGGCAGAAGACAGAGATGGGCTTCAAGGTGATTATCGACAACTGCTACCCGGGTCTGGTCTACGAGGGACAGGTGTTCCGCTACCTGCACACCGGCGACCGCGTGAAGGGATACATCGGCACCGTCCGTCCCGACGGAAAGATCGACGTTACGCTGCAACCTACCGGACGACAGCAGACACTCGACTTCGCCGACACGCTGCTGCAATACCTCAAGGAGCACGGCGGCAAGTGCGACCTGGGCGACAAGAGCGACGCAGAAGACATCAAGCGACGCTTCCAGGTGAGCAAGAAGGTGTTCAAGCGTGCCGTTGGCGACCTCTACCGCCAGCGACTCATCAGCATAACACCCGACGGACTGACACTCAACTAACTACTCTTGAAAACTAAAACAAAACACAATGGAGCCGAACAATCTACTAAACTGCATAAAAGCATTCGCTAAACGAATATGCGCAACGCTTCTCGCCGCACTCGCTGTGTCGCTACTGACCATCGGGTGCGGCGATAGAAGCGCACCCGACGCTAACAACAGCGACTCAACACGCATAAACAAACTCAAGCAGATTGACGACTCGGTGATGACCCTTGCACCTTCTGTCAAGCAACTCATCGCCGACGGCATACGCACCGCGCCCGACAGTATGACCGCCTACGAGTACCGCCTGCGCGAAGCACGCTACCTAACGCTTACCGACCATCCCGAACGCTTTAAAGACCACATCGAGAACATACTGCGCTTCGCCGAACAGCAACAAAAACGGGAACTGAACAACGCAGAGAAGCGACGACTCAACACGCTCATCGCCGGCGCATACAACTGTCGCGCGGCTTACTACCACAACTTCCATCGCAAGCAGCATCAAGCCATACAACTTTATAAGGCAGCTTACTCATTGCTTGCCAACAGCGACTCCGAACACAACATGCCGAAGGTGTGTGCCAACCTTGCCGACGCCTACATACAGGACAACAACATGCCGATGGCAGCGCAATGGTATCGACGTGCACTCTTCCTCGTCGACTCGCTCGCACTGCCCCCGAAGGAGAACGTCACGCTCTACATGGGACTGGCGCAGATATATCTCTCGCTGCACGACTTCGACACCGCACTGCATTATTACAAAGCTACAGAGGAGCATTTCAACATGATGTCGCCGTCGATGCAGGCTTACTTCCTGAACAACTTCGGCAACTACTACTACTTTAAAAAGAACTACCGACAGGCTCTTGACAAGTTTCTGCGTATGAAGCAGAACCTCGAACGCCATGGTATGCAGAACAATTTCGACATGTACCTGTGCAAGGTGAACCTCGCCGATGTCTATCTCAACCTCGACAGCATCCGCACAGCACAACGCTACCTCGACGAGGTGGAGCCTTATTTCCACAAGCGCGACGACTTCACGGCACTCCACTACTGCAAGACAATACGCATCGGCATAGCCACAAAGACGGGCAACATCGCCACCGCGCAACGCCTGATTGCAGACAACGACGAAACACAACACCCCGTGCAGTACACACTCGTGAACTTGCGCAACCGCTACCTACAGAAGTACTACGAGCAGGTGGGCAACTTCCGCCGCGCCTACGAACTGTTGCAGAGCAACTACGCGTACAACGACTCGCTCGAACATAACCACTCCAACATGCGCTCTGCCGACATCATGGCACGTTTCACCAGCGACACGCTGCAGCTGCGCCACGACTTGATGATTGAACACAAGAACGCCACCATCGCAAAGACGAAAAACCAGCTGACACTCGCCATCGCTATCATGCTGATACTCGTGTTGATACTCATATTGTGGTTCATGTACATAAAACGCAAACAGCTGAAGGCACAGATGGATATTATGAACCTGCGCCTCAACATCGTGCGCAACCGCATCTCGCCCCACTTCGTGTTCAACGTGCTGAACAACAAGATTATCAACTCCGAACAGAGCGAGGCTACGGAGCTGCAAGATCTGACACGCCTCATACGCACCAACCTCGATATGTCGCGACAGCCTGCCGTGACGCTCGCCGAGGAACTCGACTTCGTGGAGAAGTACATCCGCGTGGAGCGTTTCATGTTAGGCAGCGACTTCGTGTGGCACATCAACGTTGCACCCGACGTAGACCGTGAGCAGGTGCGCGTGCCGTCGATGTTCCTACAGATACTCACCGAAAACGCCATCATACACGGACTGAAGGGATGGGACGGACACAAAGAGCTGACCATCGACGTACACCGCGAGCAACGCACCACCGTCATCAGCGTAAGCGACAACGGACCGGGCTTCAACGCCTCTAACGGAACGTTCAAGAAGAAGACCGGAATGGGCATCATATCGCAGACCATAGCGATAACCAACATGCATAACAAGAACAAAATACGCTTCGAGATTACCAACATAGAGAACAACGGAACTGTCTGCGGATGCCGTGCCACACTGCGCGTGCCCGACGGAGTGAGGTTCCTGTAACAACTAAAAAGAAAAGACTTATGATGAAGATCGTAATTGTAGACGACGACAGAGCTGCCGCTGACGCACTCGCCCAGAAGTTATCCACCTTCGACGAGACACAGCTATGCGGCATAGCCCTCAACGGCATGGACGGACTGCGCCTCGTGAACGAGACGCGACCCGACGTACTATTCCTCGATATCGAGCTGCCCGACATCTCGGGCATTGAGTTTCTGGAAACGGCATCACCTGCCGCAACGACGGCAAGTTCATCGTCTACACCAACTCCGTCGACTTCCGACTGGTGGACATACGCGAGATTGGCGTGCTCACCTACAACCGCGAGCTACGCCTGTGGGAGATGACACTCTCCAACCAGAAAGCACCGATACGCCTGAAGCGCAACGTTGGCAGCGATGCATTGCTCTCGCTGAACAACCAACTGGTGCGCGTGAGCCAAAAGCACATCATCAACCTCGGCTACCTCATGGAGGTGACAAACAACACCTGCCGCTTCTATCCGCCGTTCGATAAGGTTGAGGATGTGAAGGTGGGACGGCTCTTCCGCAAGAAACTCATCGACCAGTTCTGCAACCTATAAACAACAAAGCAGAACATATCAACAAGAGGTATAAAAACAACAAAAGGCAGAAATACGCAATGTATTTCTGCCTTTGTTTTTCTTGTTGTCTGACGGGTGATTACTCAGCTGCAGGAGCAACAACGCGACGCTCAGCGATACGTGCCTTCTTACCAGTAAGGTTGCGGAGGTAGTAGAGCTTAGCGCGACGTACTTTACCGCGCTTGTTCACCTCGATGCTCTCGATGTTCGGCGACTCGATAGGGAAGATACGCTCTACACCTACTGTGCCTGACATCTTACGAACGGTGAAACGCTTCTTGTCTCCGTGACCAGAGATTTTGATAACTACACCACGGTAGAGCTGAATACGCTCCTTTGTACCCTCGATAATTTTGTAAGCGACTGTGATTGTGTCACCTGAACGGAACTCAGGGAACTTCTTGCCGGTTGCAAATGCTTCTTCAGCAACTTTAATTAAATCCATTTCTTTTGATAATTAAATTTGTTTATCGTTCTCGCGCAACATAATCGGGCTACTCATCTTCCCGTCATCGGTTACGCCGAAAAGCGGTTGCAAAGTTACGACTTTTTATTCGTTCGGCAAAATTTTATCAGAAATAATGAGTATCTTTGCACTATGTTTATATAAAGTTTAACATTACACTATTAAAATCAAAACTCACATATAATGAACCGATTACACACCATAAGCCTTTCGGCTGCCGCCCTTGCGCTCGCCTTTGCTTCGTGCTCTACGAAGCAGTACCAGGTAGCATCAGTGGAGCGCACACGCATACTCATCGACTCGCGCTACGACAACAGTACCGACCCAGAGGTGCAGAAAGCCAACGCCGCCCTGCTCGTACACAAGAAGCAGGTGGACGCGGAGATGAACCCCGTGCAGGGCTACGCTGCCACCGACCTGTGGGTGAAACGTCCGGAGAGTCCGCTGTCGAACCTGCTTGCCGACATACTCGTATGGAGCAGCGCGAAGTTCGACGAGCAGCCAGACTTCGCCATATACAACGTAGGCGGAATACGTGCCGCGCTGAGCAAGGGTGCCGTGACACGCGGCAACATACTCGACGTGGCTCCGTTCGAGAACAAGATATGCTTCCTCACGCTTAAAGGCAACGACGTATTGGAGCTGTTCGCGCAGATAGCCATGCGCCACGGCGAAGGACTGAGCCATTCGCTGCGCCTCACCGCCACGGCTGACGGCAAGCTCGTCTCTGCCACTGTCAACGGCAAACCCGTCGACCCCAATGCTAAGTATCGCGTGGCTACACTCGACTACCTGGCACAGGGCAACGACCACATGGAGGCATTCCGCAAGAAGACCGACGTGGTGTCGCCCACGGGCGAAGAGAACAACGTGCGCTTCCTCATCGAGCAGTACTTCAAGGCTGCCAACGACAAAGGCGAAGCGGTGAGCCGCACCGTGGAGGGACGCATGACAATCGTTGAAAAGTAAAAGAGTAAAAGAGTAAAAAAGTAAAAAGAATAGGAGGTATGGGCATCTTGCCCATACCACGCAGCCTAAAAGCTTTTAAAAGTAAAAGAGTAAAAAGGTAAAAAAGTAAAATGAAACGATACATACTTACCATATCCATTGCGCTTGCCACCACGCTCAGCGCGGCAGCGCAGAAGACCATAGAGATACTGCACACCAACGACACGCACAGCTGCATCATGCCGCTCAACCCCAACCTCGCCGACACGCTCGTAGCCGGCAGAGGCGGCTTCATACGCCGCATGGAGATGATACGCCAGGAGCGTGAAGCCAACCCCGACGTGCTCGTCTTCGACTCGGGCGACTTCTCGCAAGGCTCGCCCTACTACACCCTCTTCAAAGGCTCGGTGGAAACGGAACTGATGTCGGCGATGAAGTACGACGCTGTGGCGATAGGCAACCACGAGTTCGACTTCGGACTGGAGAACATGGCACGCATCTTCCGCGAAGCTAAGTTCCCCATCGTATGCGCCAACTACGACTTCCGTGGCACCGTCGTCGACGGACTCACCAAGCCCTACGTCATCCTGAAGCGCAACGGCTTGCGCATCGGCGTGTTCGGCATATCGCCGAAGCTCGACGGACTGGTCGACGCGACGAAGTGCGTCGGCGTGAAGTACCTCGACCCCGTAGCCACAGCCGACAAGGTGGCACGCGAGCTGCGCCACGACAAGAAGTGCGACGTGGTGATATGCCTCTCCCACCTCGGCTGGGACATGCAGGACGACGTCGACGATGAGGACATGCTCGCCAAGAACCACGACATCGACCTCGTGCTCGGCGGACACTCCCACTCCTACTTCACCGAACTGAAGTATGCGCCCAATGCCAACGGCAAGCCAATCCCCGACGACCAGAACGGCAAGCACGCCGTGTTCGTGGGCAAAATAAAACTCACGCTGGAGAGAAAATAAATGTTAAATGTAATACCTATTTGTAGGTATCTCAAAGAAAAACACTACCTTTGCAACTACTACAAAAGTAGGTATTAAGCAAACAATAAACATTTAACAATAACAATTTAAACATTAAAGATTATGGCTTACGTAATTGGTGACGACTGCATCGCATGCGGTACATGTATTGGCGAGTGCCCGGTAGAGGCTATCTCAGAAGGCGAAAAGTATTCAATCAACCCTGACCTCTGCACAGAGTGTGGCACATGCGCAAGCGTTTGCCCGCAGGAGGCTATCAGCCTTGGCGAGTAAGGTAAGGATTTGATTTTCGATAAATCAAGCATAATGGTCGGTTGGCTCAACGCTAACCGACCATTTTCATTTTAACACTTCTGTTTCACCGAACAGCAACGGTTGAGAATAAAACATTACAATGCAATCTTTATTGTCACACGCACTTGTTTATATGTCAATTAATTAGTAACTTTGCGTTGTAATACATCAATAACAGAATATATTCAAGCGGAACAAAACAAATTCAAGCAAAAAGAATAAACAACTAATTATAAACAACTAAAAAACCAAGCATTATGATTAAACATCTACGCTTTTTCATGCTAAACCTGCTCGTGCTCGTTAGCGCAGCGGTTATGGCGCAGACGACCATCGACTTTACAAAGCTAACATGGTCAAATCCTTTAGTACAGTCTCCCTACACATTCTCTGCAGATAAGAATAGTGGAAGCACTGCACCTACACAAAACCCAAACTCTAAAGACATCCGTCTTTATGCCAAAAACTCACTCACCATTTCTACAAGCAGTGGGAAAATATGCAAAATCGTTTTTCATATTTCTACTAATGGATTGAAGCAGTGGGCAGATTTTACACCTAACAACGGTTCAGTAACTGTATCAAAAGAAAAACAAACCGCAACATGGGAGAATGCAGAAGGAGCCACTTCTGTTACTTTTACTGTTGGAGCCAAATGTAAATATGGTACAGCAGCAACAACTAAAGCTGGTCAATTCTTCTTTAACAGCGTTGACATAACAGAACTTGGCGGTACTTCCTCAACAAGCACATCGCTCACCTTCGGTGCGGACGTTGACGGCAAGACATTCACCGTACGTCAGGGCGACAGCTTCGCAGACAAGACAGCTACAGTTACCCCAGCTGACGCTAAAGGCTCAATCAGCTACGCAAGCGACAACGAAGAGGCTATCAGCGTGAACCCCACAACTGGTGCAGTATCATTCCTCGCTTTCGGTAAGGCTACCATCACAGCCACATTCACTCCAGAGAAAGGCTATATCGGTTCGTCGGCTTCTTACACCATCGCATACCGCCAGGCTGCCGACCCGACAAAGGTGCTCTTCGACTGCAACGAGGGAGCTTTCGACTGCTTCGGCAATGAAAACAAATACAAGGAGGGCGAGTTCGACTTCGTAGACCTCAACGGCGACAGCTACACCTTCACCGTTCACAACGCTATGCTCAACAACTTCGGTGGCGGATTGCAGCTGAAGAAAGTTTCTGCCTCTGACGCTACACAGCAGGGCTACGCCGTTTCACCGACATTCAGCAAGTTCCCGTACGGCTACCGCGTAACAGTGAAGTACAAAGACAGCAACGCTCCTGAACTCAAATGTGTGAACTATTCCGAAAAGGTTGCTGTAACGGACGATGCAAACGGCACAATCACCATGGACGTACCATTCGCTGACGGCACATTCAAGCTCTTAGGCGGAAGCCAGGTAGCTTACGTCCAGAGCATCGAGCTTACTCCGCTCGCTAAGAAGGAGACCACAACGATGTCGTTCCCGAAGGAGGAGTACAACCTCACCGACATCAACGCCATCCGCAACTTCAGTTCGCCGAAGGCTACCGTGAAGGGCGAGAACGGCGAGGCTATCGAGGGTCTCAAAATCGTCTACACCTCAGACAACGAGGACCTCGCAGATGTTGACGAGAACGGCGTGGTATGGCTCAGCGACAAAATCGCAGGCACAGCCACCATCACAGCCTACTTCTACGGCAACGAGAAGTATGCGGCTTGCCAGGCTTCTTACAAGATAAACGTAACTAAGAAGGAACCTCAGCCCGTAACGATGACATTCCCGCAGGACGTTTACACCTGCTACACCGACGAGGCTCCGCTCTTCGACGGCTTCCAGCCGACCATTAAGAACGCAGCTGGCGAGGAACTCAACCTCCCCGTTAAATACTCAAGCAGCAACACAGACTTCTGCATGGTAACCGGTAGCGGCACGGTGCTGCTCTCGCAGAACCCGGGCGAAGTGACCATCACAGCCAAGTTCGCCGGCAACGACGACTATCTGCCGGCTCAGGCTTCGTACGTCATTAAGGTGATTAAGAAGGAGAAGAAGGACGCAGGCATCTCGTTCGAAGACACAATGATAATGATAGACCTTGCAAACCCGAACACAACTGTTAAGGACCTCGGCTTCCTGAACCCGAACAACCTCGCAGTGACATACTCTTCCAACAAGACCGACGTTGCAGAGGTTGACGCAGAGGGCAACGTGACACTGAAGAAGGCTGGTCGCGTGAACATCGACGTTACATTCGCAGGCAACGACGAGTACAAGGCAGCTTCTGCTTCTTGCACACTCATCGTCAACGACTACCGCACCACACCAGAACTCTCGTTCGACCAGGAGGAGTACACAGCCAACATGCGTGAGGGTAACACCTTCAGCGGTGCTACACTATACAACGAATCAGAGGTTGCTCCGCTCTCATACACCAGCTCTAACGAAGAAGTGGCAGAGGTGGCAGCCAATGGCGTTGTAATACTTCGCAGCACGGGCGAGACAACAATCACCGTATGGTTCGCTGGCGACAAGAACTTCAAGGCGGCTTCGGCTTCTTACAAGCTCAAGGTTGTCGACGAGGTGGTTAACGGCATCCAGGGTATCACCATCGACAACATGCCTGAGGACGCAAAGGTTTACAACCTCAATGGTCAGCGCGTGAACACAAAGGCTCTGAAGAGCGGTGTCTACGTAGTGAACGGCAAGAAGGTAGTGCTGAAGTAAGCGCTGCTTTAGCTGTGCTAAAGTGCTACTTTATAGATACTAAAGCGCTACTTTATAGATACTAAAGCGTAGCTTTATTCATAAACTTACGGAAACCACAGCACCTTGTTTGGTGCTGTGGTTTCTTTCGTTTTGCCACCGCTCGCGTTCGCCACCCAATCGGATTCCGTACGCCACCCAATCAGATTCCGTACGCCACCCGATCAGATTCCGTACGGTGAACGATGACTTGCATAGGCATATTGCACTGAAAAAAACATTATTAAGATATACAAAAGTTTCGTGTTTCAGAAACTTTTATATATCTTTGCAGCAGTAAACAAACCAATATGAACGATAATAAATTCAGCGTTGTCTTGACGGAAGGTGCGCAAGCATTCTTGGAATCCTTACCCCATGAGGCTAAAGAAAAAATAGCCTACAACATCCGTCGCGTAATGGCAGGCGAAATGAATAACGAACTTTTCAAAAAGTTAGAGAATTCTGATGGCATTTGGGAGTTCCGCACCCTTTATCGTAAAATAGCATACCGCCTATTTGCTTTTTGGGACACAGAGAATGAGACATTGGTGATAGCAACACATGGCATTATCAAGAAGACACAGAAAACTCCATCAAAAGAAATAACAAAGGCGGAGGATATAAAACGTAGATATTTTGAAATAAAACATAGGAGGGTTTAGTAATGGAAGAAATGAAACTGACATCATTTGAGGAATTCCAGGATAAGAATTTTGGAAAGATTGGCACTCCCGAACGCGATGCGTTTGAAAAAAAAGTGGATGATGCCATACAAGCATACAGAATAGGAGAAGCCATTAAACAGGCTCGCAAAGCAAACAACCTCACGCAAGAACAGTTGGGAGAGAAAATAGGTGTGCAAAAAGCTCAAATCTCAAGATTGGAGCGTGGACATGGCATCACTTTCGCCACTATGGCAAGGATATTCAAGGCAATGAATATTCCTGCATGTCTTGACATGGGATCGATAGGAAAAGTAGCTTTATGGTAGCACCTGTTGACCTTACTTTTCCTACTGTAAACCACCTATACTATTGACATACATCAAAAAAGCTTCTGTTGCGATATTAAAAGCATAAGAAAGAGGCACTAAAATTTGGCGATGTACCTCAAAATCAATACATTTGCAATGTTTTTCATGGTATTAGATTTAAGGTTAACAAAGGTTGGGACTCGGCGGAGCCCCTTTTTTTGTGCCCATAGGCTAAGTACGCAGCACTTTTTGATGACTTTATTTAGTGACTTTATTATTGCTATCCAGTAAACAAAAAAATAAACACGCTTATTTTGTATTGTCTTCAATTTGCACTAACTTTGTAATTTGAAAAAGAAAAGCAAAAAACCGAAGATATGAAGATTCTAACAGGAGCTCAAATCAGAGAGCTCGACAAATATACAATCGAACACGAACCCATAGCATCCATCGACCTCATGGAGCGCTCGGCAAGAGCCATCTGCAACGCCATCTGCGAGCAGTGGACACAGTCGACACCAATCGTAGTGTTCGCCGGTCCGGGCAACAACGGCGGCGACGCACTCGCCATGTCGCGTATGCTCGCAGAGAAAGGGTACGTGGTGGATGTGTTCCTCTTCAACATACACAACCACCTATCGGAGGAATGTGCCAAAAATCGCGACCGCATCATCGGCGAAGGCTTAGTGCGTAAGTTCACAGAGATAACTGCCAACTTCGAACCGCCACAACTTACCGAGAAGACGCTCGTCGTAGACGGACTCTTCGGGTCGGGACTGAAGGAACCGCTGACGGGTGGCTTCGCCTCACTCGTGAAGTACATCAACCAGTCGCCCTCGCAGGTGGTGAGCATCGACATACCATCGGGATTGATGACGGAGAGCAATCGCCCGCAGGAGGAACCTGCCGTGGTGAAGGCAAACGTGACACTGACGCTGCACATCAAGAAGCTCGCCATGTTCTTCGCCGACTGCCAGCAGTACTTAGGCGAGGTGCGCACGCTCGACATACGCCTCTCGAAATACTTCATCGACACATTCCCCTCGCTATACGACACCATTGAGACCTCGTACATCAAAAGTCTGATGCTGAAACGCGACGACTTCGCACACAAAGGCTCCATGGGCAACGCGCTGCTCATAGCCGGCAGTCGCGGCATGGCTGGCGCAGCCATACTCGCCTCGAAGGCGTGTATGCGTAGTGGCGCAGGAAAGGTGACTGCACTCACACCGCAGTGCAACCTTAACATCATGCAGATGGCTGTGCCGGAGGCGATATGCCTCGTCGACCGCGAGAACTACTACTCGGAGGCTATCGACACCGACTGCTATCAAGCCGTGGGCATCGGTCCGGGACTGGGCAAGGAGGAGAGCACAGCGCTCGCACTCATGTCGCAGCTGCAACAGACCAACTGCCCCATAGTGCTCGATGCCGACGCGCTGAACATGCTCGGCGCACACGGCTCGTGGGTGCAACAGCTGCCTAACAACATGATTATGACACCACACCCGCGCGAGTTCGACCGACTCGCTGGCAGACGCATCACCTCCGACTACGACCGCCTCACATTCGCACGCGACATGGCACGCGACCTCTGCGCGTATATCATACTGAAGGGTCACTACTCGGCACTCTGCTTGCCCGACGGAGGCGTGGTGTTCAACACCACCGGCAACTCCGGAATGGCAACCGCCGGCAGCGGCGACGTACTCACCGGCATCATCACCGCACTGCTCGCACGTGGCTACTCGCGCAAGAACGCCTGCCTCATGGGCATGTATCTGCACGGAATGGCAGGCGACATCGCCGCCAAGCGCGTAGGCAAAGAGAGTCTGATAGCAAGCGACATCATTGACAGTCTGCCCGAAGCATTCAAGAACTTAGAGAAATAGAATATGAAACACATCCTTTCAACACTAATCCTCGCCGCACTCACCACCCTACCAGCGTTCGCAGGCGGCAAGAAGGAGGCTGACGGACTCGTCTACTACCTCCCGAAAACGGCAGTGCGTGTGCACGTGCTCGTAGAGAAAAGCGTCACCACACCCGGACAGCTCAACGAGTACTCGGACCTTTACTTCAAGACCGCAGCACCGCAGGTGACAACAACCGACTACCGCATCGTTGGCGTAACGTTCAGCACAACAGCTATGCGCGACGAGAGTCAGCGCCACGTCATCGGCATCGACAAGAAGCACACAGTGCTGTCGGTAGACTGCGACGCGAATGGTGTACTGCGCGCCATCAACACAAAGGCACCGGCAGCAAAGGAGGAGGAACCATTCCGCCCCGCACCAAAGGCTAAGCCGCTCAATCCGCGCGACTATATGAGCCAGGACATCCTCGCCGCAGCCAACCAGCCAAAGATGGCACAACTCGTGGCACAGGAGATATACGACGTGCGCGACTCGCGCAACTTGCTCTCGCGTGGCGAAGCCGACTTCATGCCGAAGGATGGCGAGCAGCTCCGACTGATGTACGAGCAGCTGAACCGTCAGGAGCGCGCACTCATGCAGCTCTTCCAGGGCACCACAACGGTAGACACAACAGAGTATGTCGTAACGCTCGTACCCGAGAAGAAGGCACAGCGCGTCATGGCGTTCCGCTTCTCGAAGAAGTTCGGACTCTCTACCACCGACGACCTCTCTGGCGAACCCTACTACGTGGATATAGCAGAGGAGAACGTGACGGCAGAACCGCCCGTCGTGCACGAAATGGCTAAGAAACTGAAAGACGAACTGCAACTCGCAGTGTGTCTGCCCGGAAAGATACGTCTCACACTCTCGAACAACGACAAGAAGATAGCTCGCTACGAGATGTGGGCAGCACAGTTCGGAAAGATAGAAATGCTCAACGGAGCTCTCTTCGGCAAGAAACTAACATCGAAGATACTGCTCGACAGCGCAACGGGAGCAGTAACGGAGCTGACAACCGAACCGCTGGAATAGCACCGAAAGTCGACTATCACGGTTATTAAACCATATAAATAAAAAGCAGCGAAGACACAAAAGTCTTCGCTGCTTTTTATTTGTTTTAAATCATTACTTCTTATTTCTGTTGGCACGCTGCTCGCGATACTTCGCCTTCTGACGTGCCGAACCACTACCATGGGCACCTGTGATGTATTTCTTCTTCTTTGCCTTGGTCTTTACTTTGCCGTCATCATCTTTTCTGCTCGACGCTCCACCACGGCCCCATGAAATGCCATTAGCAATGATTGCGTCAATATCGTCACCTTTGCTCATATCTGTCTTTATTAGTTATTCAAATCGTTTATCGGGTGAAAGCCTCAACATATATCAACATCTCAACCTCTCACCACTTCAACTCATCAAATTAATGATGGAAGAGGCGCACACCGGTGAACGCCATTGTGATGCCATACTTGTCGCAGGTATCAATAACATTATCGTCGCGAACCGATCCGCCTGCCTGTGCGATGTACTCTACACCGCTCTTGTGCGCACGCTCGATGTTGTCGCCGAACGGGAAGAACGCATCTGAGCCGAGTGCCACGCCGCGGTTCTCTGCTATCCATGCCTTCTTCTCCTCCATGGTGAGCACCTCGGGCTTCTCCTTGAAGAAGAGCTGCCATGTGCCGTCGCGCAGCACGTCGTCGTGGTCCTCAGAGATGTACACGTCGATGGTGTTGTCGCGGTCGGCGCGGCGGATGCCGTCAACGAACGGAAGGTTCATCACCTTCGGGTGCTGACGCAACCACCAGATGTCTGCCTTGTTGCCAGCGAGACGTGTGCAGTGGATGCGGCTCTGCTGACCGGCGCCGATGCCGATAGCCTGACCGTCCTTCACGTAGCATACAGAGTTCGACTGTGTGTACTTCAGTGTGATGAGCGAGATGATGAGGTCGCGGATAGCTTCCTCGGTGAAGTTCTTCGACTTTGTAGGTATGTTCTCGAACAGTGCAGGGTCGTCGAGGCGCACCTCGTTGCGTCCCTGTTCGAACGTCACGCCGAACACCTGCTTGCGCTCAATTGGAGCCGGCACGTAGTTCGGGTCAATCTTTATCACATTATATGTGCCCTTGCGCTTCGCACGGAGGATTTCGAGAGCCTCGTCGGTGAAGTCGGGAGCAATCACACCGTCGCTCACCTCACGCTTGATGAGTGTAGCCGTAGCAGCGTCGCAGGTGTCGCTGAGCGCCACGAAGTCGCCGTAAGAGCTCATGCGGTCGGCACCACGAGCACGGGCATACGCACATGCAATCGGAGAAAGCTCCATTTTCACGTCGTCAACGAAGTACACCTTCTTCAGAGTGTCGCTCAAAGGCAGACCAACAGCGGCTCCTGCAGGCGATACGTGCTTGAACGATGCTGCAGAGGGCAGACCGGTTGCAGCCTTCAGCTCCTTAACGAGCTGCCAAGAGTTGAACGCGTCGAGGAAGTTGATGTAGCCAGGACGACCGTTAAGTACTTCGATGGGGAGTTCGCCTTCTTCCATGTAAATGCGTGAAGGCTTCTGGTTCGGATTGCATCCGTACTTGAGTGCTAATTCTTTCATATAGTAATTATAAGAATGAGAAATCTTTCCAACTGCAAAATTACTACTTTTCGACTAAATTCTGCGCTTTTAACCACATTATTTTAAAAGCGAAGGGAAATCAAAGGGGGCGGCAGGTTTCCCAGGGAGTGCAGTTGTCCCAGGGGGTGCAGTTGTCTCAACTGCACCGATATTTCTAAAACGCATACTTCTTTGTTGGTGCAGTTGAGACAACTGCACCCCCTGAGATAGCACCCCCTAACAAAAAAATCCCCGCAGTCCCGAAGGACCACGAGGAAACACCCCTGTGGGCGTTGACGGATTCGAACCGCCGACCCTCTGCTTGTAAGGCAGATGCTCTAAACCAGCTGAGCTAA
>OOCK01000176.1_pt1 | contig 50907 bp, 37 predicted proteins | sample 1670951 | NCBI WGS metagenome assembly OOCK01 (sample SAMN06348107, study PRJEB24527) | human gut metagenome | biome: human gut; feature: ankylosing spondylitis patient; material: feces | host: Homo sapiens | place: China | collected 2015-10
TTTTGTCGCTTTGCAAGCAAAATCCCACTAAACCCTATAGGTTGCGGATTTGAGGATTATTAAGAACAAACTTCTTTTGAATATACAAGCCCAAGACATCTTTAGTGGTACTAAGAGCAATAACAGAACTGAATATAAAGATTATGTCTTTAGAAACAGAATAAACAATGACAACACCTCATTCCGTGTGGGATTGACTTATAATTTCGGCAAGCAAAAAGCTAAAAAGGCAGATATAAACATCAGCAACAATGAAACTAATCGCTTGCCTGATATAAAGAAATAAGAAAATGAAAATTATACAAAGTTTTTGGACCGGCAACAAGAATAGTCTGACCGATAGTTATGGATGGCTTTTACCTATATTCAACTATCTGAGTTGGATTATTAGTTGTAATCAGTTACGACGTTATTATGATGATCCGACAGTCAAGGATATGATGTTCTTATCAACAAATTGCACTTGCCATATACGGATGTAATCGTATCTCTTGAGTGCCTGAATCATTATAATCCGAACTTGTGGGCATTGGCAAAAATTAAGGCCTACCAGTCTATAAAGGAACCATTTATCCATGTTGATGGCGATGTTTTCATTTGGACAAAAATTGATGAAAGCCTAAGGGATCATGAACTCATTGTCCAGAATGAAGAAACTACAACTGACTATTATGGAAAGATGTGGCGTGATATCCGTCATGCTATCAGCTATATGCCAGAGGAAATGAAACGATATGACCTTCATATTGATAACAAAGCTTATAATATGGGCATTTTTGGAGGTACAGATATTGATTTTATTCAGCGATATACCTATAAGGCATTTGATTTTACTATAAAAAGTTCTAATTTCCATAAAATTCCTCTTGTAAATCATTGGATATTTAGAAAAATATCGTATCTTTGTCCCCGAATTGAGGCGTTCTTTGCATATTGCAAAATACAGAAACGAGCAGAAGTCCGCTCGTTTCCATATTGTTACCTATATAATATAGGCAAACGCCCAACTTCTTGATTTTCAATCAAAGTCCAATTTAGAGCGAGTTAAACCTTTTAACGGGATTCGTATTCTGTGGCTGCTGAAATCGGGGCTTGTCACACCCTGTTTTTTGGTGGTTCCCTAAAAAAGCCGTACCTTTGCATCGTCAAAAGAAGAAAGGCTGCACTTTGTATATTGCTCTCTGGGCGTGACGAGCTGTATGTAACTTAAATGAGCATGCCAAAGTCGAAATGACTTTGGCATGCTTTTTTTGTTTTTTATAATTTGATAATAGCTTGTTGCAAGTCTATGGATTCGGCACGGAGCGTGCCGTGACCTCGCAAGACGATGATGCACTTGCCGAAGAATGCCTTCCTCTTTGGATCGGTGAAACGCTCCAGAGAGGTCTGATTGCCGTTATCTGTGCCCAGGATTTCGGCGGTGGAAGAGAAATATATCTCGTTCTCGGCATTCGGACAGAGATTGCCATCCTTATCTACTACATCTACTTCTACGAAGGTTGTAGGGGAGGATGGGGATTGCAAATCCCCAGGGAGAGAGGTCGAACCTTTTTTGACTGCGGATTGCAAATCCGCAGGAACGCCTGACGGGGTCGGAGTGCACGGTTGCAAATCCCCAGGAACGCCTGACGGGGTTTGGACAGCGGATGCAAGGGTGTTCTGATAGGTCTTCTTCAAGACGAGATGATGAGGAGGACCGGCTGTCTTGATGGTCTGGGATGAAATCTCCCTGCCCTGCTTTCTCGCTACGACCCTTACTTCACCCGGCTCGAAAGTTACTCGCCACATTACGTGATACTCGGTGCTGCGATCAAAGGCGTCGGCATGGTCGCCGGCTTTTGCAGAAACAGCTTTGTCGCCAGCTTTTGCAGAAACGGCATGGGCGGCATCTTCATTTTCCTCTCCATGCACCTTCTTCTTCCGGATGCCCTGGCTCTTGCCATTGATGAACAGCTCTACCTCATCTGCCTGGTTGTAATAGCACCACATATCTATCTGCTGACCCGGAAGCCAGTTCCAGTGAGGGAAAAGATGGAGAACAGGCTTCTTAGTCCACTCACTCTGATACATATAATAGCTGTCCTTAGGAAGACCAGCCAGGTCGATGATGCCAAAATAACTGCTGCGTGCCGGATAGGCATACGGAGTCGGTTCGCCGATATAGTCGAAACCTGTCCAGATAAACTGTCCGCCCACGAAATCATTGTGCTTCACCACATCCCAGGTTTCCTCGTGCGTACTGCTCCAGGAGGCATGCATATTGTCATACGCCGAACACTTGAAGGACGGATCGGTATATGGCAGCCACCACTCCACCGGAGCCGTATAGATGCTGTCGCTCGGCATCCGGTAATAACCACGCGTCTGGAGAGCCGAAACACTCTCGGAGAAAATGAACGGCTTGTCCGGGAAGTTCCTAGGAACATCCTTCACCCACTGATGATGATAATTGAATCCGATGACATCGATGGCACCGCTCTTGAAGAGATGATTCTTAGGATCAGGCTCGTTGCATCCGGCTGTTACCGGACGGGCGCCCCACGGATCATACTTCTTCACGATATCAGCCAGATGACGGGTGAGAAGCGAATTCACGCTCAGCTCATCGCTATGCGCCAGGGTAGAGGCATCATGCCCCGCATTCAGGATGAGATTCGCCTGCTCCAGACTCAGGGTATCGGCAGCGGCATCCGACCACTGTTCGAGCACCTCGTTGCCGATGCTCCACATGATGATGCAAGGATGATTCCTGTCGCGCTTCACCAGATCAGAGAGATCACGCTGGTGCCATTCATCGAAGAAACGGGCATAATCGCCATTCGACTTCTTGCGGCGCCACATATCAAAGCTCTCGTCCATCACCATGATTCCCATGGAATCACACATATTCAGAAGTTCGGGAGCCGGAGGATTATGACTGCTTCGGATGGCATTCACACCCATATCCCTGAGGATGGTGAGCTTGCGATGAAGCGCATCCTCGTTGAGGGCGGCACCGAGACATCCGAAATCGTGATGCTCGCACACGCCATTGATCTTCATATTCTCGCCATTGAGAAAGAAACCCTTCCGGGCATCAAACCTCACATCACGGAAGGCGGTCTGCGTAGTGGCGGTATCCACCACCTTGCCATTCACCACCAGTTCGCTCTTCACGGTATAGAGATAGCCCTTGCCGATAGACCAGAGATGAGGTTTCCTTACCTTGAGCTGCTGGCTCTGGGTGCCCTGGCTCCTTGCCACCACCTTGCCAGCCGCATCGTAGATGGTATTGCGGATGGATAGTTTCATCCTGCTGCCTTCGGCATGGAAATCCACCTTCACCTTGACATCACCCTTCGGCGTGGTAGCCACATACTGACCCCACTGCGGGATGTATGCCTTCTTCAGGGTCTTGGTAAGCCAGACGTGGCGGTAGATGCCGCAGCCAGAATACCAGCGGCTGTTGGGCTGGTCGCTGTTATCCACCTTCACGGCGATGACGTTATCACCCTTCTTATATATATAAGGTGTAAGATCGTACTCGAAGGTGCTGTAGCCGTAGGGACGGGTGCCGAGCTTGTGACCGTTGATATAGACGGTGGAGTTCATATACACGCCATCGAAGGTGATGGTGAAGCGGTCGTACTTCTCGTCTGGCGAAAGGGAGAAGTGCTTGCGATACCATCCGATGCCGCCCGGCAGCGCACCACCGCTGGCTCCCGAAGGATTCGATGGAGAGAAATCGCCCTCTATCGCCCAGTCGTGAGGGAGATTCAGGCGACGCCAATGCCCGTCGGAATACTCCGAATTCTGCATACCGGCACTATCAGCCAAAACGAAAAGCCAGTCTTTATCAAAAGACTGGCGATCGCGGGCGCTCAAAGACTGAGCGCCCAATAGTAGAATTGCTAAAGCAAATATCTTCTTCATATTATTTCAATTTTACAGTCATTGCCTGACCGGAATACTTCACTACCTTGCCCTTAGGCGACTTGGCGAGATTCACGCCCTGCTGCTTCTTCTGATCTACCAGGATGATGTTGAAGCGGCGCTTCTGGAGCATACCGTCGAAACTACCCTTGCGGGCACCGATGGTAACCTGCTTCCGGGCATCATCATACTTGAAATCGATGACAGCATACTTGCCCTTCTCGTAGTTATAGTTCGTGCCCTCATCCTCGTACAAGGTATAAGAGCCATCCTTGCCGGCATAGACATAGAGGTCGATCAACTCCGGTTTCTTCTCATCACTCCACTGCATCTCAGGACCTATCGGAAGGATGGCGCCCTCTGGGATGAAGACAGGAATCTTATCGTATGGCGCATCAGCCACGATGGTCTGACCGCCTGCATGATATGCTCCGGTATAGAAATCGTACCAGCCCTTCTGCTTAGGCAGATAGACTTCGCGTGAATACTTCTGATACTCGCCTACCGGACAAGCCATCAGGGCAGAACCGAACATCCACTGGTCCTTGATATCCAACACCTTCTCATCGCCATTGAAATCCATCACCAGTCCACGCATCATGGTATAATCCTTGAGATGCACCATACCCGCCATGCTGTAGAGGTAAGGCATCAGGCGATAGCGGAGCTTGTCGTAAGCTACGATGGTCTTATAGGCAGGATGATCGGCTGGAGCGATGTTCCACACCTCACGCAACGGCCACTGACCGTGGGCACGATAGAGCGGAACGAAACAGCCAAACTGGTTCCAGCGAGCCTGCAACTCTCTCCACTCCTTCAAATCGGCATTCTCCTTACCGGTCTTATCAAACTCCTGCTGGGCTGCTACATAGCGGTTTTCCACACAGAAACCACCCTGGTCCATTCCCCAGAAAGGAAGACCTGCCATGGAATAGTTCAGTCCGGCAGTCATCTGCGCACGCATATCCTCCCAGCGGGTAGCGATGTCGCCCGACCAGGTAGCGGTGCTGTAGCGCTGTTCGCCAGCAAAGCCCGAACGGGTGAGGAGGAAGACACGCTGGTTAGGGTTCACGCTGCGCTGACCATTGTAGATGGCGTCGGCATTCACGATGCTGTAGGCATTGAAATACTCGGTAGATGTGCCCAGGGCGGTAGGACCGGAGAGCGCCTTGCGGTACCACATCGGGGTACAGTCACGAACGTTTGGTTCTGATGCATCCATCCACCAGGCATCGATACCGAACTTATACTTGGTATAGAGATTCTCATCCATCTGTCGCCAGAACATCTTTCTGGCTCCGGCATCGTAGGCATCATAGAAGGAGCCGCGGAAACCGAGCCAGTCGTGGATATCATCCTTGATAGCCTGGTGATACATCCACCCCTTGGCATCCAGTTCCTTGTAATTCTTCACGGTATCATAGAACTTCGGCCAGACCGAAATCATGAATCTTCCATGCAGGGCGTGCACGCTGTCGAGCATCGCCTGAGGGTTCGGATAGCGTGCCGCCTCAAACTCGTGGCTTCCCCATGAATCCAGCTTCCAGTAGTTCCAGTCCTGTACGATGTTATCTACCGGAATCTTCAGGTCGCGGAACTTTTTCATGTTCTCCTCGATATCCATGCTGCTCTGATAGCGCTCGCGGCTCTGCCAGAATCCGAGCACCCACTTAGGATATACCGGAGCCTTGCCGGTAAGGGTGCGATAGCCCGAGATTACCTCGTCCATATCCTTTCCGGCGATGAAGTAATAATCCATATCCGGCGACATCTCGCTCCAGATGCTCAGCTGGTTCTTCTCAGCCTCAGAACGTGGGGCAGCCACACGGAGACCGCAGTAGGAAACATCGCCATCCGGCTGCCATTCGATGCGGATTGGGGTCTTCTTGCCCTTCTGAATGGCTGTCTCAAACTTATAGGAATTCGGATTCCAGGCGGTACGCCAGCGCTCAGGCACCACCAGCTTGCCGTCGATATAGATCTTCATATAGCCGGCATAGTAGAGGATAAACTGATAGAAGCTGTTGGTTGGCGCCTCTACATATCCCTCGTAAACCACCTTGGATCCATTCAGCGCAAAGCCCTTAGGCAGGTTCTGTATGCCGCCCTTATCAGTCTTGTTGCAGATTTCTGAAGTCTCAGGCATGGCATATTCAAAGTAGATGCTGTCCTCGCCACGAACAATCTTCTGTCCGTTCTTAGCCACGTAGGTACCGGTGAGCTGTCCTTCCTTACCGTCCTTGTCGTAGAGCTTGAAGGCACGGTTCAACTGGAGATAATCGTCCGGATTACCCCATCGGCTGTAGGAATAGGAATCCCAGAGGATGCCGTAGTTCTTGTTGGAGATGACGAAAGGCACACTCACCTTGGTGTTATACTGGAAGAGGTCTTCGTTCTTGCCCTTCATGTTGAGCTCTTCGCTCTGGTGCTGACCGAGGCCATAGAAGGCTTCATTGTCGGGCGAATCGAAGAGGGCACGCCATGACCATCCGTGCTTCTGTGCCTCAGGTACCTTGGCGATATCCACACCGATTTCACGGTCGGGCACGGTGAAAGGCTTGAAGGTCTTTCCTCCCTGTGCCACCTCTTTCAACAGAACCTGATTCTTGAGATCATAAAAGATGATCTGTCCGGTAGCCTCGTTCAGCACGGCACGCATGGCAGCGGTGGTGATGATGAGGTCATCGCCCTGCTCCTCTACCTTATACTGAGCCTTGGAGTTCTGCGGCACGATGATGAGACTCTGCTTGCTGCGGAATCCCTGCTCGGCTGTAGCCTGCACACGGATGATGCGGTCGCTGACCACCTGGAGGCGGATTTGCGACGGACCATAGTTCTGATGCTGTTTCAACTGTACGGTAAGATAATTACCATTCTGGACAAAATCAGCTGCCTGGACACCCATAGTGCCCAGAATCCATGCAGCCGAAACTAATAATGCCTTTGTTGGTTTCATTTAGTTTGTTTTTTTAGAGTTTATAAAATTGTTATAATAGTCTATTTCTTCACGAGATTCTTTTCCGAACTTTCACGTATTTTGAGAATCATCGGCACCACCTCCTTGTAGATCTTCTCATCGCCATTGATGCTCTTCATCAGGAGCTGGCAGGCTTTGGTGCCCTGCACATGTGCCTGGTCCATGATGGCGGAGAGGCGAGGGGTTACGAAGGCGGCTGTATCTCCATCGGTGAATCCGATGATAGCCACATCTTCCGGAATGCGCAGACCTTTCGACTTGATGGCATCGAAGGCTGCATAGGTGATGATATCATTGAAGGCGAGGATGGCATCAGGCGGATTCTCACCTTCCAGGAGTCGGAGCGTGGCATTGCGTGCTACGTCGAAATCTATCTTGTCGCATACCACCAGGTCGCGGTCGATAGGGATGCGATTCTCGCGGAGCGCTTCGAGATAACCATGCTTGCGGCGGCGCACCATATCGAGATGGTTGGGACCGCCGATGAAAGCCACACGGCGCGAACCGGTTTCTATCATGTGCTGGGTGGCCTCCTGAGCCGCCACATCACCATTTCCCACCACCTGCGAGAACATGTCCTCCAGACAACAGCGGGCAAAGAATACCAGGGGCACCCCCATCTCGTGGAGCTGCTCGAAGTGAGAATAGTCGGTGGTGTCCTGCGCCAGACAGGCGATGATACCCTCTACATGCATATTGAGAAAGTTATCCAAAGCCTGCGCCTCGCGCTCATGGTCTTCATGACTGTTGGCACTGATAACGGAATAGCCCAACTTGGAGGCATAGTCTTCGATGCCATCGAGAACTGCGGCATAATAGTGAGTCACGAGATTTGGGACAATGACACCAATCACCCTCGGAGCTTCCTTGCGGAGACTCTGGGCGAAGGGATTCGGACGATAGTTCAGCTCCTTGGCGAGCTGTTTTACTTTCTGAGTCATCTCCTCTCCTACTTCATGGCTGTTTCGCAATGCTCTGGATACGGTAGCTATACTGACACCAAGCTTATCTGCAAGGTCCTTTAATGACGTTCTACGCTGCTTCATGTATAATAAGTTAGTTAAGTATGGTGCGATATTGCATCAAATTTACTGCAAAGATACTATTTTTATTCCGAATTGCAAACGTTTACGTGTGTTTTTTTAGCAAAAATAGCTATTATTTCTAAAATTACTTGTACTTTTGCAGTACGAAAAGTAATGAATAGTTGATAATAAGTTAGTTAGAAATGAAAAAGCTTCAGAATGTCGGGAGACAATCTGAAGCATTTTTTTAAATATAATATTCCGCAGAATCTACCAGTCCGGCGCGAAGTGCGTACTTTGTTGCTTCGTGCACGTTGTTCACGCCGAGCTTTCTGAAGATATTCTTCCGGTGGGTATTCACGGTATGGAAACTGGAGAAGCGCTTCTCGGCGATTTCCTTGGTAGTCATACCCAGGGCGATATCCTTGAGAATCTCGGTTTCGGTCTTGGTGAGATTCACCTTTTCTTCTGCTTCCTGCGGCGGAGTAAGGAGCACCTCCATCATTCGCTGGCAGACAAAACGCTTGCTATCTATGCAGAAGCGTATCGCCTCCTTGATTTCCGTCAGCGGACTCTCCTTCAGGAGCACACTGAACATACTGCTGCTGGCGATGAGCACACGCACGAAATCGGCACTCAGGTCTTCGCTGAACAGCAGCCATCGTGTATAGGGAAAGCGCTGGTTGAGAATGAGCAGTTCGGCGGAATCATTGATATCGAAAAGCGTGTAATCGACTATCACCACCGTATCTTCGTTTTCCCGCAAGGCAAGCATCAGCTCTGTCTTGTCTTCCACATACTTGGTTTCCAATCCTTCCATTTTCTCTATCACGTATATCAGTCCGGCACGCGTGATATCCTGCTTATCTGCCAATAGAATCTTCATAAGCCAATCTCCTTCTTTATGTTGTTATATACTCTTTTATGACCAAACAATTATTATGAAGAATGTTAAGAAGCTAACTCCTTTAACTCCTTAACATTCTCATATTCTGCTTTCTAGAATGACATGAGGAATCCCATTCGGATGCCCCACTTATCAACATTGGCATGATTCAGGTAGTTGATACGGCGCACATAATCGATTCCGAAGAACTTGAAGATGTTGTGCACACCGGCTACCACCTCCCAATATGGCGTTTTGCCAAAGGTATAGGAGTTGTTAGGGAACTTGAAGATCACGTCATCCGATGTATTCTTCACCGGATTGTTCTTGTCGGTGAGCTGTCCCCATACTCCCTTCACGGCTACATACTCGCGCCACTTCAGCTTCTTGATGAGCGGAATGCGGTTGAGAAGCTTGCCGTTCATATCCCAGGCTACCGACCAGAAGAGCTGGCGGTCGCTCAGGAACTCCCAGTCTTTCATCATACTGATGGTTGCCTCCTGCTCGAAGATGGAGAGGTTGACTGGTGGCTGGACGAGCATGGTGAATGGAACCTTGTTCCACTGCATCTTGCCCACGATGTTGAAGTCCACATATCCGAAGCTGCCCAGCCACTGGCGCTTGTAGATGCCCAGCGTGGTGAGGTTGCTCTGATACTGACCGCCCATGAATCCGTCCAGACCCATGGAATGGCGGAGGGTGAGCTCAGGACTGTCGAGATTGATAGGCAATCGCTGCTGCTTGGTGTTGACATAGGTAACACCCGGGTTGTAGTCGATGCCCACAGATGCCTCGGTGGTGCGTATCTTCTTCACTTCCTCGCCCGTGTTCACCTTGAAATAATGCAGATTGCCCACGGTGCGGTTGCTCTGCCATCTCATTCCCGCATCGAAGCGGAGTCCCCAGTCGGTCTCATAGACGAAGCTGAACTTCTGCCGCTGATAGAGATACATCTGGTCCTGCGTAGCAGCACGGATGGTCATGAAGAAGTTATCCTTGTTGTGCAGCAGGTTGTCATCGGATGGAGAAGTGATATCGTGACCAATCTCGAAGACGAACTTGCGCATCGGGAATTCGAACGGACTGTTCTTTTTCTTGTTGAGCGAATAGGTGAAGAGATGACCGTAGTACCAGTTGTGGCTCTTCGTACCGTAGGCACCATATCCATCCCAGAAGAAATGAGGATTGAGTGCCGCCATGGTGCGGGCTGCCAGACGCAGGCGCACGCCATCCACGTAGTTGTTGGAGAGGAAGGTGTTGATAGGTCCGAGGTCGAAGAGGCTCTTTCTGCCATCCTTTCCTCCGCTTCCTATCTCTACATAGTTCTCCATGAGCGCCTTGACGCCGAAGATGATGTACTTGAATCCCTTGGAATTCTCCATACGGTGGATGAAACTGTCCATCGAAGACTCACTCTTGGTGAGATCCACCTGTCGGTACTTGTTCCAGTAAGCCTCATCACGGTTCATCGCATCCATATCATGCCTTACCTTTGCCTTGCCCTTGAAGAGCATCTTCGGCAGAGGGTCGAAGGCGTAATCGGTGATTCGGGTGTTTCGCACCACAAGCAGGTCCTGCAGCAGCTTGTTCATGTGCATCTCTGCTATCATATCATCCTTGGTGAGCACCCACTCGCCATTGTCGAGCTTGGTATATTCCTGCTCAATCTTCATATCCTTCACCCAGTTGACGGCTGAGTTGTGAGGCATGTAGAGATTACATTTCTTGACGTGCAGGGTACTGTCGGCAAGCACATAGAGCTCGCCTCGGAATCCGAAGTCCTGACTGTTGGCTGGGATAAACTGCAGATGATAGCAGAGGTCGCGGTTCACATACACCGTATCTTCTATATAATAATGATAGAAGCTGATGGCTGTTCTGCCCAGCGGAGACGGGAACGGATACTGGAGCAGACGCACGTAGTCATCGTAGATATCCACATCGGTGAAGACATCCTTGATGGCTGTATTCAGGATTTCTCCGGTCTGGATCACCTGTCCGATACCATTGCTCTGCTGACCCTTGATGATATCCTTTTCACTCTTCGGGTCCTTGCGGTAAACGTGCTGCGAAACGGTCTCATCAATACTTACCGGCAGGGTGAGCTTGCCGTTGTAAGGCGAAAGCTCTACCTGGTCGAGGAGATACTGTCGCTTGCTGAAGAACTTGCCCTCCATCTGTTCCTTGGTGATATCATTGAGTGCGAGGGTGATCTTCTGATATTTATCATACTGATAATAATCATAGTTGCTGAGGTCGCTCTTCTTCTTGGCAGCGATGACACGTCGCATGAGTTCCACGGCAGGGTTATCCTTGCGCTTGTATCTTCCCTTCTTCGATTTCACCACGACTTCTCCCAGCTTGTGGGAATCGTCCTTGAGCTTGATTTCGAGGAAGCTGGTTTTCTCATCTACCTTGACCGTTGTGGTCTTGTAGCTCAGAGCGCTGACGGTAAGCATCAGTCCCGGCTTCTTTTCGATGGTAAACTTACCTTCTCCATCACTGGAAACGGCAATCTTGTGTCCCTTGTACTGCACGCTTGCATACGATACGGCAAAGCCGTCATCGTCGATGACACGACCTGTTATCTTCTGCTGCGCCATCATCTGGAGTGTAGAAACCACCAGGAGGACGAGCACCAAATACAATTTTCTTATACCTTTCATTACCTTATTATATATATAGGGGCCTTGCGCCCATTATTAATCATTCTCTACTTTCAGGCTGCAAAGTTATAACATTATTCGTAAATAGCTGCAAAAACCTATTATATATTTCAGTTTTTTATGAGATTTTCAGAAATTCCTCCATCTCAGAGAGTTTCTTGATGATGCCATCGGGGATGGATTCATCCACCTTCTTCTCTTCCCACTGCAATCCCTTGATCCATAGGGTGTGGCAACCTAGCTTATGGGCAGGAATGATATCCTTGCCATAGGTATCGCCCACTACGAGCACCTGAGAGGCAGGAAGATCGAGGGCACAGACTCCGAGGGCGAAGATGGCTGGGTTCGGCTTGCGCACCCCCACTACTGCCGATTCTATCACGTCCTCGAAATAGCCATCAATTCCTGCATCCTTCAATACCTGATTGATGTTGCCGTAGAAATTGGAAACCAGCACCATCGGATAACCCTTCTGCTTCAGATGCTCCAACACCTGCCTGTTTTCATTCAGAAGAGCAAGGGTCTTGGCATTGATATAGCGAGCCATATCCACAGCAATCTGCCGGATTTCTGAATCAGAAAGGGAGAGGAAAAGGCTTTCTGATGAAGCATCAGAATCTTTTCCGGGATTCCCAAGCTTCGCCTGTTTCTCAGAATCATCCTTTCCTGTCTCCAGCAATTCCTTTCCTGCCAGGAAATTCAATTCCAGGATCAGTTTTTCTCTGAGAATATCCTCAAAATGGAAATCAGGAGTCACGATGGGATTCACAGCCAGTGCTCGCTCACCATACACGTAGGCATCGCGAAACGCCTGCTTGTGGATACTTACTCCAGGCTCTACTTCCTCGTCATCAGCCACGCCGATGCCGAAGTGCTCGTAGCCCTGCCACAGCACTTCCGACCAGTGGTCGCCCCTGGTATCGAGCGTGCCACCATAATCAAAGATGATTCCTTTTATATCCAGTACTTTCATTATTTTCCTTTATTAATTGTTTGCTGCTGGCTCTTCTGATCAGCCTCGTATTCTTCCTGAATCTTCTTCAGATCCTTGTTTCCCACCTTGATGAGCAGAATGCCGATGGCTATCCATACCAGCTCACGGATTCGGGTGATGAGACCGGTATATACACCCAGGGCACCCGTAAGATGCAGACCATCCACCGCCAGAGCCAAACCACCCTCACGGGCTCCCAACTGCATAGGAGAGAAGAAGATGAGGTTGCTGAAAAGCGATGAGAAGGCAAGAATCAGAATACTGTCGGCGATGCTGATATCCGCCGCAAAAGCCTTCAGGATAAGATAAATCTCCAGGCTCTGGAGCACTCTCGCCATCACCTCGAAGAAGAGGGAACTGTAGAAGGTGCTCTTGTGCTGACCATGCAGCAGGGCTATCTGCGAATCTATCTGCTCCAGGGTCTCCTGCTTCTCCTGCTCAAACCGCTTAGCCCAGTTCTTCACGAAAGGAATATGGGTGAGCAGACGAATGCCCTTCTGCGCCATTCCCGTCTTGTAGCCGCGGGCGAAGAAGTAGATGCCGAGCAGGCAGAAAGCTGCGATGAAGCCCAGCATGATGCCCATAGGGACACCTATCGGATACAGGGCGATATAGAGAAATGTAGAAAGGAACCAGAACCAGAAATGGGAGAAGATGTGCATCATCACATAGAGAATGACCGATGATGTAGCCTTGCTCACACCCGTAAAAGGCTTCAGCTCCATAATGCGGTAAGGTTCACCGCCCATCAATCCGCAGGGAGTGGTGTAGTTCAGGGCAAATCCGCTCACGGTGAGCTTATATACTCGCCAGAACGAGAGTCCCTTCACCCTACCCTCGTCGTTGATGATGAGCCACCAGGAAACGGTGTTCACCCAATAAACCACGAGCCACAGACCGAGAATCAGCGGGAAATAGATGCCCGCCTGCTTCAGATAGCGCCAGATATCGGTATAGTCCATATCCATCGTGCAGAGCATGATGATGATGGCGATGATACCGAACGCCATGAATATATTTCTGAACTTGTTATTCATATAAGTATTTGTTATTGTTTATGCCTCATACTCTCCCTTCAGGACCTTCTGGTTGAGCTTCAGACAAAGACGCTCGTGGGTTCCTCTCATATAGAAGAAAATCAGACTGAACACGGTAATCTCGATAGCCGGATAAAGCCATGGAAGACCTATCAGGATAGAGATGAACAGCGTGATGCTGCGCCAGTTGAAGGTAAGGATATTGGCATATTTCATCAATGGAAGACTGCCCGCACGGAAGTCGGCACGCAACTGTTCAGGCAACTGTTGCGGATATCTTTCGCGCAGATTTCTCTTGAATATCTGGAAGATAGGAGTATCCCGCTCCTGTCCCAAGGTATAGTTCTTGTAGAAGAACTGGAAGAGTTTCTGCACAGGCTCCTTCTTCCACTTCATCTGCTTCCACAGCTCTACCTGCTTGCTGGCATCGTCCAGTTCGCTTCCCTCCTTGCCTTTCAGGAAGAAGAGGTGAATCTGACGGTAGTAGTCGGCAAGACGGCTCTGAATGGCATGGCATCCGAAACCGGCAACGATGCAGAGTGCCCAGATTTTCCAGCCCCACTCCGGCATCAGACGGAAGGAGATGGCGAAGTAGATGCTGACAAACCAGAAGTCGCCAGCTGCGCCATCCAGGATTCTGCCCAGGGCACTCTTCTGATTGGTGAGTCGCGCCAGCTGACCGTCGCAACTGTCATATACGTTTGCCCAAATGAGCAAGAAGATGCCCAAGATGTTGATTGCCAAATCGTCGAAATAGAAGCAGATGCCCGCTCCTACGCCGAGGAAGATGGAAAGAATGGTCACCACGTTTGGGGTGACGTGAAGCATGCGGAAGAATCGCGCCCACTGGTAGCCAATGGGGCGATAGAAGTAAATATCAATGTGCTCCTCGGTATCCGCTGATTTCAGAGAAGCCTTAAATTCCTGATTCATCTTTTTTATTTTTATTCTTGTATCATTTTTGTTGCTATATAGAACGCAGCCTCATCACGGCATGGCGCAAAGCTAGGCCAGTCGTTGAAGTCGATAATGCGGATGCTGCCATCCTCGCTGACCACGCAGTCGCCGCCATATACCGGCACATTCAGCATGTCGGCAGCCTTGTCAGCCTCAGCCTTCAGAGCCTCGGCATCGAAGGCGATGCCCTGAGCCTCACCATTGATCACCTCCAGTCCGAACTTGGAGCGATGGCCGCATTTCGATGGATAGAACCAATAGAAGAAATCGGTACCCGATACGCCGTAGAACTTGATGAGGTCGCCCTTCAGGTGCTCGTTCACCACCACCGACGTGATGCCACGCAACCAGAATTCCTTCAGCAGCGCCTCAGCCTCCTGCTCGTTCTGCACATAGCAGGTATCCTCCTTCTGCTGCGCACAGCCGTCGCCACGCTTCAGCCAGCAAGGATAGTGGATATCCTTCACCATCTCCCCGTTTCTGCCGATGATGCGGCTCTCGGGAGTAGCGATGCCTCCGGCGATGAAACGCTCGGTCATGATGCGGCGGATGCAGCGGTTTACACCCAGACTGGAGTTCACCACCAATACGCCTTCCTCCTCTATTCTGCCGAGAATATCGAGTGCCTGCTTGCTGCGTGCCATAGAGAAGAAGACATCCACGCCCACTGTCACACGGCAGCGAGGCCATCCGTAGGCTCTCTCCAACACAGTTGCCTTGCGGCAGAATTCCTTCTCGCACATCAGCATCACCTGCGCACCGAGTGCCTCCAGCTGCTGTTTTACGGCATTCATGATGGCAGCATCGTTATCCACGCAATTAGGCGAGAACTCGTTGCCGCGGCATACCCCCACCAGGGTCTTACCCTCCAGCGGATGGATGAAAGCCTCGGCCTTCGCAATATCCTCCTTGTGATCTACATCCAGAATCTTGTTGATAGGATAAGCCTCCAGCTTCAATCCCTCTACCACCAGCTGGCGCTGGAAGTTGCGCATGCGGCTCATGCCCTGCTCCATGCAATGGTCGAGCACATCGAGCGCCTTGTCGCCCAGACAGTAGATGCCACCCGAAATCAGATGGTCATCGCCCTCCTGCTTGTCGTGGAAGCCCGTAATTCGGGGTTTCTTGTGAGAACCCTGCTTGTCGAGCAGACTGGCACCCTCGGCATCCTCCTGCTTCTCCACACCAACCCACAGCGGTTTTTCATCATCCACGTATGGGGTGACAGCCATGCAGCCGTCAATATCCTTTGCCTCCTGGAAGTGGCGGATATACTTCTTGAATTCCTCCTCACGGAAGATGGTATCCACGGTGGTAAGGCAGAAGCGCTCGCCACGGAGATATGGCGAGAGGGCATGCAGACTGTGCATGGAACTAGGAGTAGTCTTCACCACCAGGCGCAGAGGCACCGGCAGCTTCATCTGCTCCAGATGTTCACGCACCGCCGTGCTCCATTCGTTGACAATCACTACGATTTCGGTAGCACCGCAATCTACGAAGATGCGTAGAAGGCGCTCTATCATCGGTTCGCCGCATACCGGCACCAGGGGTTTAGGCTGTTCCACGCCTTCCTGTGCCAATCGGCTTCCCTCGCCTGCGGCTATAACTGCAAATCTCATTCTATTTCTAATTATTTATATTTTTCTTCAAATTTCTATAACTTTCTTCTGTAGCAGCGGCGGCGACGGTGCTGCACGCTTTCCAGATACTGCCACTGGCTCTGCACTCCCTTGTTGCTCTCCATCTGCGGCATTGCCTCCGCCCATTTGAAACCGTAGCGGTGGTACTGCTCGATGAGGTCGGCGAAGATGAGGGCATTGGCACCCTTGCTGCGGTATTCCGGCAACACGCCGATGAGCACCAGATCCACGGTATCAGTGGCATGGCACTTCATCACCCGCAGGAGCCGAAGCCATCCCCAAGGGAAGAGCTTGCCGTTGCGGTTCTTCTGCAGCGCCTCGGTCATGGATGGGAAGGATACGCCGAAACCGATCAGGCGGTTGTTGTCGTTGCCATCTACCACACCGGTGATGAGGTTCATATCCGCCATCTTGATATACGAATCCACATACCCGTCAATCTGTCGGTCGGTGAGCTGCTGGAAATCGTAGAGATCCTTGTAGGTCTCGTTGACGATGCGGAAGACTTCCCTGCCCATGCCGCCCTGAACCAGTTCGTGCTTGGTAAACTTATGCACGTGCAGATTGTAGCGGCTCTCGATGAGCTGGGCTGTCTTGGCAAATTTCGGAGGGGTTACCTCAGGCACCTTGATGCGGTACTCCAACCAGTCGTTGTCCTTCTGGAAGAGCTCCAGAGCATCCATGTGCTTGGGATAATAAGGGTAATTGTAGTTGACGTACATGGTGGATTTCTCGTGGAATCCTTCGATGAGCATTCCTTCGCGGTCCATATCGGTAAAGCCAAGTGGTCCTACCAATTCTTCCATGCCACGCTCTCTGCCCCACCGGGCTGCGGCATCCAGCAGCATACCGGAAACCTCGAGATTATCGATAAAGTCGAACCATCCGAAGCGCACCTGCTTCTTGTTCCACTGGTCGTTGGCACAATGGTTGATGATGGCGGCAATGCGGCCTACCACCTTCGGGATGCTGTAATCGATAGCCAGGAAATATTGCGCTTCGCAGAAATCGAAGGCAGAATTCTTGTCTTTGCTCAATGTATTCCACTCGTCAAAACGCAAGTAAGGAACGGCATATTTGCTACCTTCATAAAGGTCGTAATAGAACTGTATGAAAGTTCTCAATCCTTTCTTGGTAGTAACGGGTATGATTCTAATATCACTCATTGATCTGATTTTTTTCTAAAACTTTTTGCTCTGATTTTTCTTTTTATAATAATGTATCATCAGAAAAACGGTGCAAAAGTACGAGTTTTTTCCGAGATGGCAAACGAAATCCGTGTTTTTTTTCCTGCCGAGCGTTAAAATCATCGAATATTTCCCACCTTTCGGAAATAAAGCAGTAACTTTGCAGGCTGATATGAAGAAATCAAGAGATAATTATACATTCCTGACCCATGCACCGGTGCATCGGGTGATTTTTACGATGGCGATACCTACCATTATCAGCATGTTATCGACGAGTTTGTACAACCTCGCCGACACCTACTTCGTGGGCAGCATCAATACCCAGAGCGTGGCAGCGGTAGGCGTTTCCTTCGCCATGATGTCAGTAATCCAGGCCGTTGGTTTCCTCTATGGTCATGGCTCCGGCAACTATATTTCCCGAATGCTGGGAGCCAAGGAGGTGGAGAAGGCGAAGAAGATGGCATCCACGGGCTTCGTGCTGAGTTTCCTGACGGGACTTCTCATCGCCATTCTTGGACAACTTTTCCTTACACCACTGTGCATTCTTCTGGGTTCCACCCCCACCATCCAGCCCTACGCCGAGCGCTATCTCGGCATCATCCTGCTGGGTGCTCCCTTCATGACAACCTCTCTGACCCTCAACAACCAGATGCGCTTCCAGGGCAATGCGATGTACGCAATGAAGGGAATCATGTCGGGAGTGCTCCTCAATCTCATCCTTGCCCCACTGCTCATCCTTTATTTTGCCATGGGCATCACGGGTGCCGCCATCGCCACCCTCATCAGCCAGTGCTTCGGCTGCGCCATGCTCTTCTGGATGTCCCACAAGGGTCAGAACATCCGAATCCATCTGCACAACTTCACGCCAACCAGGGCTTACATCAAGGAGATTATCTTTGGCGGCACGCCTTCCTTATCAAGACAGGGCTTGGGAAGCATCGCCACGCTGGTGCTGAATGTAGCAGCAGGAGCCTACGGAGATGCAGCCATTGCGGGTATGAGTATCGTGACGAGAATCTCGTTCTTCACCTATGCCGTGGTCATCGGACTGGGTCAGGGGTTCCAGCCGCTCTGCGGTTTCTGTTATGGAGCCAAGTTGTACGAGCGTGTGAAGGAGGCATTCTTTTTCTGCATCAAATGCGGCACGGTATTTCTGGCGGTTTGTGCCGTTTTCGGCTTCCTTTTCTCCGAGCCTATCATCGAACTCTTCCGTGATGATGCCAGCGTGGTAGCCGTGGGGTCCGTTGCCCTGAAGTGGCAAGTTATCAGCTTCCCTCTGGTAGCCACCATCGTGCTGACGAATATGCTGATGCAGACCATCCGCAAGCCCGTACGTGCGAATATCGTGGCAGCAGCACGTAGCGGTTTGTTCTTCATTCCGCTCATTTTCATCCTCCCTCATTTCTTCGGATTACTGGGCGTGGAGATGTGTCAGGCGTGGGCAGATATCTGTTCCTTCCTCGTGGCGATACCGATAGCCTGGAGTGCATTCAGGGATATGAAATTTCAGCAACGCTAAAAAAATCATAAAAAACAAGAACGAATTCTTTGCGGTTCAAGAAATTAATCGTATCTTTGCAGTCGAATTTTATTGATACATGAAGAAAATGAGTAAAGATACATTAACTCATCAGCTGACAGAGACTATCGACGAGCTTTCAAGCGCCGAATCGCTGAAGGGTCTCTTCCATCAGCATAGAGACGGGAATCCACTTCCTTCGGGCAAGGCGCTCGAAGACATCATCAATCTGTCTCGTTCCATCCTCTTTCCGGGATATTTCGGAAACTCATCCGTGAATATCTCTACCATCAAATACCATATCGGAGTAAGAGTTGAGAAACTCTACGAGATGCTCGCAGAACAGATTCTCGCCGGACTCTGCTTCGCCAACGACTGCGAATCGGAAACCCAGGCAGAACTGCAGCACCAGCGTGCCAAGGCAGGTGTCATCGCCGCCAAAGCCATTATGGAATTTCCCAAGCTCCGCAAGATTCTCGCCACCGACGTAGAGGCTGCCTACAACGGTGACCCGGCGGCGATGAGCCACGGAGAAATCATCTCCTGCTATCCCGTGATCAAGGCTATCACCAACTATCGTATCGCTCATGTTCTGCACAAGCTCGGCGTGCCCCTCATCCCAAGAATGATGACGGAGCTGGCACACTCGGAGACGGGTATCGATATCAATCCGGAGGCTACCATCGGCCACCACTTCACCATCGACCACGGCACGGGTGTGGTTATCGGTGCCACCTGCATCATCGGCAACAACGTGAAGCTCTACCAGGGTGTTACCCTCGGAGCCAAGAGTTTCCCACTGGATAAGGACGGCAATCCTATCAAGGGAATCCCTCGCCACCCTATCCTGGAAGACGATGTCATCGTATATGCCAACGCCACCATCCTGGGCAGAATCACCATCGGAGAAGGCTGCATCGTGGGCGCCAACGTGTGGGTGACCAAGGACATGAAGCCGAAAACAAAGAAATATAGAAAAGAAAAACAAAGTTTATTAGATATAGAATTCAATAATGGAACAGGAATTTGAACTCATTGCCAAGACCTTCATGGGCCTCGAGCCTGTCTTGGCTGAAGAGCTCACCCAGTTGGGTGCCAATAATGTACAGATCGGTCGCCGCATGGTGTCTTTCACAGGCGACAAGGAAATGATGTATCGTGCTAACTTCCAGTTGCACACAGCCATCCGTATCTTAAAGCCTATCAAGCACTTCAAGGCGAGAAGCGCTGAAGAGGTGTATGATCAGATTCAGAAGATCAAGTGGGATGACATCTTAGACGTGAAGAAGACTTTCTCTGTTGACTCAGTAGTCTACTCAGAGGAGTTCCGCAACTCACGCTTCGTAACCTACAAGGTAAAGGATGCGATTGTTGACTGGTTCCGCGAGAAGCAGGGTACACGTCCAAATATCAGCGTATCTAACCCGGATATCCGCCTCAACATCCACATTGCAGAAGACAATGCCACCTTGAGTCTCGATTCGAGTGGTGAGAGTCTGCACCGCCGTGGCTACCGCCAGGAGCAGGTAGAGGCTCCTCTGAACGAGGTTCTCGCTGCAGGTATGATTCTGATGACCGGCTGGAAGGGCGAATGCGATTTCATCGACCCGATGTGTGGTTCAGGTACCATCGCCATCGAAGCTGCCCTCATTGCCCGCAACATCTCTCCAGGTGTTTTCCGCAAGGAGTTTGCCTTCGAGAAGTGGAACGATTTCGACCAGGATCTCTTCGATATGATCTATAACGACGACTCTCAGGAGCGCGAGTTCGAGCACCACATCTACGGATATGATGTAGATATGAAGGCGGTGAACACTGCCAACCTCAACGTGCGTGCAGCCGGTCTGAGCAAGGATATCACCATCGCACAGCAGGACTTCAAGGACTTCACACAGCCTGCCGAGAAGAGCATCATCGTGATGAACCCTCCATACGGCGAGCGTATCTCTACTCCTAACCTGCTGAACACCTACAAGATGATTGGCGAGCGATTCAAGCGTGCCTTCGCAGGCAACGAGGCTTGGGTACTGAGCTACCGCGAGGAGTGCTTCGAGCAGATTGGACTGAAGCCATCTATCAAGATTCCGGTATATAACGGAAGTCTGGAGTGCGAGTTCCGCAAGTATGTGATGTTCGACGGCAAGATGAAGGAGTTCCGTTCTGAGGGCGGTATCGTGAAGACTGAGCGCGAGAAGAGCGAGATGGCGCAGAAGCACCGTTTCAAGAAGGAGCGCGAGTTCAAGAAGCGTGTGAGCGAGGAGACAGAGAATGAGGATGCTGATATCCGCAGCTTCCAGTTCCACAGCCATCGCCTGGAGGACTTCGAGAAGCGCCGCAATGAGATTCGCCGTGGCGGACGTCCACGTGTGGGTGCCGGAAGACGCGACGATGATGATGACCGCAAGGGCGGCCGCAGTTTCGGAGGCAAGCGCGGAGGCGACCGTGACAACAAGCGCGGAGGTTTCAAGGGAGACCGTAATGACAAGCGCGGTGGTTTCAAGGGAGACCGTAATGACAAGCGCGGTGGTTTCAAGGGAGACCGCAGAGGTGGCAAGAACTTCGGAGGAAAGCGTGGCGGCAAGCCAAACTTCGACACCGACTTTGATGATGAGGATTAAGATTTTCTAGCAATGCGGTGAAACGCCGTATTGCTAAGAATTCTAGCAATGTAGCGAAACGCTACGTCGCTAAAGATAAAATCCTAGTTATCAAATAGATAAACCACATAACACCACAAAACGTGGTGTTATGTGTTACAAAAAAACAAGAAAAAACAATCATGAATCTGAAGAATTCAATTTATAAATTATCTTTCGCTGCAATGATTTCCATGATGGCAATGAATGCTTCCGATATACAGGCGCAGGGCGTGGTTCCTGCACAGAAGGGCGAGAAAACCTTCACACTGGAAGACCTGAACTTCGGTGGCAACAACTACCGCAACATGGTGGCAAAGAACCGCTGGTGCACCTGGTGGGGAAATGAACTCATCCATCAGGACATCGAGGCATGCTATCTCGTAAACAAGACTACCGGAAAGGAGACAAAACTCTTCGGTATCAACGATATCAACCAGTGGATTGCTCCTACCAAGGACATCAAGGTAAGAGCCCTCTACAACGCTCAGTTCCCTTTTGCAGGAAAGAGCATCGTGATGGTAAGCAACGGCAGCAAGACCTACACCATCGACTTCAAGAAGCATAAGCTTCTGAGCGAGATGGGGTTTGAAGATGGCGAGAACCTCCTCGAAGCTAACGCCCAGCAGAATGCATTCGCCTATCTGAAGGGCAGCAACCTCTATGTGCGCTCCTTCGACGTAACCAACAATGCCATGACAAGAGAGAAGAAGTCTCACGATTTCCAGATCTCTACAGACGGCAGCCGATCTATCGTATATGGTCAGAGTGTTCACCGCGATGAGTTCGGCATCAGCAAGGGTACCTTCTGGAGCCCTAACGGCGAACTGCTCGCCTTCTACCGCATGGACCAGAGCATGGTGACGGATTATCCGCAGGTGGATATCCCGGAGATTGATTACTTCAATCATCCTGAGACAGAAACCTGCTGCGCCAAGCCTGCACCAGACAAGTATCCGATGACAGGCGAGACATCGCATAAGGTGACCGTAGGCGTGTTCGACAGCATGACCGGCAAGACCATCTATCTGAAGGCTGGCGACCCTACAGACCGCTACTTCACCAACATCGCATGGAGCCCAGACAGCAAGACCATCTATATGTTTGAGCTGAACCGCGACCAGAATGACTGTCGCCTCACTGCCTACAGCGCAGAGACCGGAGAGAAGACCGGCGAGCTCTATCGCGAGACCGATGAGAAGTATGTAGAGCCTTGCCACCCAATCCAGTTCCTGCCTTGGGACAGCAGCAGCTTCATCATGCAGAGCCGCAAGGATGGCTACAACCACCTTTACCTCTGCACCCTGGGCAAGCACGGCAGCCGCATGGCAAGCAACACAGAATCGCTCGAAATCAAACAGTTGACATCGGGTAAATGGGAGGTGATGGAAGTGCTCGGCTTCAACGCCAAGCGCAAGAGCATCATCATCGCATCCAACGAGTGCTCTCCTATCCAGCGTAACATCTTCGTGGTAGATACCAAGACCGGCAAGCGCACCATGATGGACGACTGCGGCAAGGGATGGCACAACGCTACCCTGAGCGGGAACGGACAGTTTATCTATGACAACTACTCTACTCCAACCGTGCCTCGCAAGATTGCCATCGTAAACACCGAGAACGGCAAGCGCACCGCTTACTTCACAGCCAAGAACCCATGGAAGGGCTACAACGTGCCTGAATACAGCTGCGGTTCCATCAAGGCTGATGACGGCGTAACCGACCTCTACTGGAGAATGGTGAAGCCAGTGAACTTCGACCCAAACAAGAAGTATCCTACAATTATATATGTATATGGTGGACCTCACGCCCACAACGTGGATGCCCGCTGGAACTACTCTAGCCGTGGCTGGGAAACCTACATGGCAGAGAAGGGCTATCTGCTCTTCATCCTCGACAACCGTGGAAGCGAGAACCGTGGCAAGGCTTTCGAGCAGGCTACCTTCCGCCAGCTGGGTCAGGTAGAGATGAAGGACCAGATGAAGGGTGTAGAATATCTGAAGACCCTGCCTTACGTAGATGCCGACAAGATTGGTGTTCACGGCTGGAGCTTCGGTGGATTCATGACCATCTCGCTTATGACCAACTATCCTGACGTATTCAAGGTAGGCGTAGCAGGCGGTCCGGTAATCGACTGGCATTGGTACGAGGTGATGTATGGCGAGCGCTATATGGATACCCCACAGACCAACCCAGAGGGTTACAAGAAGACCTCCCTGCTCTATCAGGCTAAAAACCTGAAGGGTAAGTTGCAGATTATCCAGGGCTTGAACGACGTGACCGTAGTGCCACAGCACTGCCTCACCTTCCTGAAGGCTTGTATCGCAGCAGGTACCCAGCCAGATTTCTTCGTATATCCAGGTGAGCCTCACAACATGAGAGGTCATCAGAGCACTCACCTGCACGAAAGAATCAGCAACTACTTCTTCGACTACCTGAAATAAAAAGAAAAATTTAAATGTATAAGAGACTCTATCTGAAGTAAATTCGGATGAAAAATATAAGAGAGTCTATCTGAAGTAAAACAAATCTTCGGAACAAAAAGATGACTAACAAGATAAGAAAAGTAATTTTATTAATTACCACCATACTCTTTGCCTGCCACCTGCAAGTGGCAGGTAAAGAGTTTTTTGTTTCTAAGCAGAGCATCCCCGACTTTAAATTCATCTTCGACAAGCTATCTCAGAACCGCATCACCTATAATCGCTACAACGACAGCATCTTCAGTATCCACAACCACGACAAATGGGTAAGATTCTTCATGACAAGAAGCCGGAAGAACCATTTGATGTATCACGAGAACGCGAAGCTGCTGAATAGCATTGCAGATTATTTCGAAACCGATATGGCAGATACGACGAAGGAGACCATTCTGCCGGATGCTGCCTACGACAGTCTGGACAAAAACTTCTTTCATAACTACGCCTATGCCCTGACGGATCCATTCATCACAAACAGGGTTACGGATATTCTGATTCGAAATTTCAGAAAACGCCCGGAAAGGAACTACGAATTTCTGAGAGCCATGAGCTGGAAGGGTTCATCCTATTACCAGATATGGAGACTGAACAGAGACAACGAGACATTGAAAAAAGCATACGATTGCATCGCATACGTAGCCGACAGTGCGCACTGCCATACGCCCGAAGAACTGGGCCTGTACGGCTATGCCCTACAGGATCTGTGCCTATCTGCATGGACACTCCACCATATCCAACCCCTGAAAAAACTGCAGGAAAGATACGAAAAGCTGGAAGAACTGGCTAGAAATCATACGGCAGACCAACTGGAAATACCCGAAAAGAGAAGGCAGCTATGGATTAACCGAATCAAAAACAGAGACTTGGAGATAGTAAGAGGAATCTATCTCACCAATCCGGAACTGATAGAAAAGAAAGAAGGAGACGCATTGGTAAGACGAGTGATAAGACAATATCCGGATACCGTAGGACTCAGTACCTCTACGAAGCTCAACCTCATCGTCTTGAAGCTAAAAATGGGAGAAATCCGGACAAGCACAGCCTTGAAGGAAGCCGAGGAAATATACGAAACGCTAATCAAACCACTTACACGACAAAAAGTTCTGGGGGTAAATGCCTTCAATTCGCTGAAGTCTCATTATACCGACCTGGCTTTCATCGTAGATACCGCCAGAGTTTCAGCCAATTACAAAAAGGAACACGTAAAGATGTTCTGTGAAGACATTATCAGGATGTTCAGACATCGCAAAGACCAGCAGAACTTCACACAGTATAATCAGACTCTGGAATATGTGAGCACCGATCCCCGACTCATCAAATACCTGAACGATAAGGAAAGAATAGGATTCGTGATGGAACTGAACGTGGCAACCCAGGTAACCACCTACGCCCACTCTACCCACGTGGCACGACTTGCAGAAGCTATGATGAAAGCCATCATCAGGCACCAGCGGGAACTGCTGGTAGGAAAGCTGGGCATCACCAGCAAATGGCAGGTAAGGCTTCATCAGCGACAGCTCATCCACTTCATCATCCATGCTGCACTCTGTCACGACATTGGCAAGAACAGCATCGTAAGCGTGGTGAACAACGACTATCGGCAGCTGAGCGATGAGGAACGCAGAATCATCAGAATGCATCCCCGACTGGGACTCAAATACCTGAAGATATCGAAGGAGCTGAAATACTACCACGATACCACACTGGGACATCATAAATGGTACAACGGCAAGGGAGGCTATCCAAGCGACTTCGACAACACCAAGTCGCCTTTCCGCTTCATGATAGACATCATAACCCTGTGCGACTGCATGCAGGCTGCCACCGAGCGAGTAGGCAGAAACTACAAGCAGGAAAAGAGCTTCGAAAAAGTGATGGAAGAACTGAGAGAAGGCGCAGGAACCCGATACAATCCCGACCTGGTGAAGCTGATAGATGACATACCGGAACTCTACAATGAACTGGAGAGGATAGCCATCTACGGATGGCCAGATATCTATTATGAAATCTATAAGAACTATATGCGATAAAGATTTTAGGCTTTTTGCTTGTATAGTTCGCTGAAATTTAGTAATTTTGCAGCAAATTAGAAATTTGGATGCAAAAAGGAGTAAAGATCTATCCTGATTGTAAAAGAAGGAGAAGACCAATATCCTGATTGTAACATGTAATAGAAGAATTATTAAACGTAACTACGATGAAAATATTATTGTTAGGAGGCGGTGGCCGCGAGCACGCCTTAGCTTGGAAAATCGCTCAGAGCGAGAAGTGTGAGAAACTCTTTATCGCTCCTGGCAATGCCGGTACGCAGAATGTCGGCGAGAATGTGAATATCAAGGCTGACGACTTCGAGGCGCTCAAGAACTTCGCTGTCGAGAATGGTGTTGATATGGTGGTAGTAGGTCCGGAAGACCCACTGGTAAAGGGTGTCTATGATGACTTCAAGGCAGACCCTCGCACCCAGAACATCCCTGTGATTGGTCCATCAAAGGCTGGTGCCGTGCTGGAAGGAAGCAAGGACTTCGCCAAGCAGTTTATGAAGCGCCACAACATTCCGACAGCTCAGTATGAGACTTTCGACGGCGAGCACGTAGAAGAAGGCTTGAAGTTCCTGGAGACTCTGAAGGCTCCATACGTATTGAAGGCTGACGGCTTGTGCGCCGGCAAGGGTGTTCTCATCCTTCCTACCCTGGAAGAGGCCAAGAAGGAGTTCAAGGAGATGCTCGGCGGTATGTTCGGCAACGCTTCTGCACGCGTAGTCATCGAGGAATTCCTCAGCGGCATTGAGTGCTCTGTATTCGTATTGACCGACGGCAAGAACTACAAGATTCTGCCTGAGGCTAAGGATTACAAGCGCATCGGCGAGCACGATACCGGTCTGAACACCGGCGGTATGGGTAGCGTTACCCCTGTACCATTCGCTACCAAAGAGTGGATGCAGAAGGTTGACGAGCGCATCATCCGTCCTACCGTAGAGGGACTTGCTGAGGAGAACATCGACTATAAGGGATTCATCTTCTTCGGTCTGATCAACGTTGAAGGCGAGCCTATGGTAATCGAGTACAACTGCCGTATGGGTGACCCTGAGACAGAGAGCGTGATGCTCCGCCTGAAGAGCGACATCGTGGATCTCTTCGAGGGTGTAGCAGCAGGCGATTTGGACAAGCGCAGCATCGAGTTTGATGAGCGTGCAGCAGTCTGCGTGATGCTCGTAAGCGGCGGTTATCCTGAGGCTTACAAGAAGGGCTATCCTATCCAGGGCATCGACGATGTAGAAGGTTCGGTAGTATTCCACTCCGGTACAGCCATGAAGGATGGCCAGGTAGTAACCAACGGTGGTCGTGTCATCTGCGTAAGCAGCTACGGCAAGGACAAGGAAGAAGCCTTGAAGAAGAGCTTTGCCGAGGCACAGAAGATCCAGTTCACCGACAAGTACTTCCGTTCTGATATCGGACAGGATCTTTAGATTTTAATGTTGAATGTTGAATGTTGAATGTTGAATTGCCTAACGGACTCAAGGGCGCTAGCCTAATTCAACATTCAACACTTAACATTCAACATTCAACATTCAACATTGAATTAGATGTTAAGAAAGAAAACTTTTCAAAATAAAGTAGCGGCTAGCCGCTACTCTTTACCTATTACTGCAATCCTTGCCACGCTGGTTTGGGTTGCAGTAGGTTTATTGGTATCCAATATCTGGGTAGAATTTGCTTTCACAGCCATGTCTACCCTGCTGATGGTGGAACTGAACAACCGTAATGCCCTGATGCGTACCTACAGCCGAATGGTATCTTGCAGTTTTCTGGCATTAATGACGATGGCAGGACTCCCCCAACTCTCTTTAAAAAGCAGTATTGTGACGATGTGTTTCATCGCCTTTTATCTCATTATCTGGAATTGCTATCAGGATAAACGCTCTACAGGCTGGACTTTCTACGCCTTTGCCTGCATCGGTCTGGCATCGATGGTTTTCGTGCAGATAGGCTATTTCATGCCTATCCTATGGATCATGATGATGGTGTTTACCCTCTCGTTTAGCGTAAAGACATTCTTTGCATCCCTGGTAGGTCTCATCGTGCCCTACTGGTTTGCAGCCGGTTATTTCTTCTATACCGACAACATACAGGGGCTGGCAGATCACTTCTGCGAATTCATCAACTACAGCGAACTCTTTGATTATTCGCAGGTTACCGACCATCAGGTACTGAACCTGAGTTTCGTTATCCTGCTCACCATCATCGGTTCCATCCACTTCATACGCACCAGCTACGGCGATAAGATACGAACCCGCATGATCTACGAAACGTTTATCATGATATCGGTTGCCTGCATCATCTTCATCGTCCTCCAGCCACAACATATACAGGAACTGGGCGGCATCCTGATTGTGAATACAGCACCGCTTATCGCCCATTTCATCACATTCACCAGAGGTAAGTTTACCAACATCTCCTTCATCCTGCTGCTCATCATGCTGGTACTTATCATGGCTTACAACATACTCGTACCAGAGAGCATATTACTATGAGTTGGATGATAGATTTCTTAATGAGCTGGGGCTACTGGGGCATGCTTGCTGCAGCTTTTCTGGCAGGTTCTTTCTTCCCATTCAGCAGCGAGGCAGTAATGGCAGGCTTGCAGACAGCTGGACTAGAGCCTCTCCCCCTCGTTATCTACGGTAGCATCGGCAATGTGCTTGGTTCCATGTTCAACTATGGTGTGGGCAGAATGGGTAAGATGGAATGGATAGAGAAATACCTGCATGTGAAGAAAAAAAGTCTGGATAAGGCTGAACGTTTCATGGCAGGCAGAGGCGCCTGGATGGGATTCTTCGCCTTTCTCCCACTATTGGGAAGTGCCATCACCATCGTTTTAGGCTTGACAAGAGCCAATATTCCGATTTCGATACTCAGTATCACCATCGGAAAAGTACTAAGATATGTTTTATTGGTCTATGGACTGAGTTTTATCGTTTAATTATGAAGAGATTTTTATACCTTATTATAATATGCGCCCTAATGGTTGGCTGCAAAAGCAACCAGCAAAAGGCTGGCATGGCTGAAAGTAATGCCAAGCCTACTGTAACCGTTACCATCCCTCCCTACCAATATTTCGTAGATAAGATTGCCGGAGACAAGGTAGATGTCAACGTAATGGTATCGAATGGTAACAATCCAGAGACTTACGAACCATACGCCCAGCAGATGATGGAACTTTCGAAGAGTGCCCTCTATCTGAAAGTGGGAAGCATCGGTTTTGAGCAGACCTGGATGAAGAAGCTGCAGGACAACGCTCCGGATATGAAAGTGATAGATACTTCCGTGGGCATCAAGCCTGCCAAGACTCCGGGTGGCAACATCGACCCACACGTATGGATGAGTTGCAAAAACGCCCGCATCATCTCCAGCAACATCTTCAAGGCACTCTGCAATCTGGAGCCGAAGAACAAGGCATTCTTTGAGAAGAACTACCAGTCGCTGCTGAAGATCATCGACAAGCGAGACAGCACCATCAGAGAGGGTTTCAAGAATCATCCGGAGATGGTACGCAAGTTTGTGATCTATCACCCTATCCTCACCTACTTTGCCCGTGACTACCAGTTGGAGCAGCTTGCCATAGAGGAAGAAGGCAGGGAGCCTAGTGCCTCCCAGCTGAAGAGCCTCATCGAGAGAGCAAGAAAAGAGAATATCAAGTTCTGCCTGATACAGGCAGAGTTTGCCAACCGCAACACCAATACATTCATCAACGAGAGCCACACCAAGCCAATGAATATCAACCCATTGCAGGGAGAATGGAACTGGGCAATGCAGGAAGCGGCAGCCGCAGTACAAGGCAAGAAAATCGTTGTTGGGAAGTAAGTTCCACACGCCCTGAAAGGGCAGAAGCTCCTAGCCCAGGGCATCGCCCTGGGTATAATAGCAGTTAACAAGGCGCCCTGTAAGGGCAAAAGCTTTGTTAAAACAACAACTAATCATAAAGTTCAATGTTCAAAGTTCAAAGTTCAAAGTTAATAGAGATAGAGCATCTTTCTGCAGGCTATGAAGGCAAGGAGGTGCTCCACGATATCAACCTCACCGTCTGTAAAGACGATTATCTTGGCATCATCGGTCCCAACGGTGGTGGCAAGACAACCCTCATGCGCCTCATCCTGGGACTGATGAAACCCACAGACGGCAACATCCGTTTTTATAAAGACGGGGAGGAAGTAAGGGAAATCAGTATGGGATATCTGCCCCAATACAATCATCTCGACAAACAGTTCCCTATCTCCGTCTATGAAGTGGTACTCTCAGGACTCAGTAAGACCAAAAGTCTCTTTTCGAGATACACCCAGGCACAGCACCAGCAGGTTCTCGACTGTCTGGAACAGATGCAGCTCACGGAGTTGAAAGACCGCCATATCGCAGCCTTGAGCGGCGGACAGCTGCAGCGAGTACTCCTCGCCCGCGCCATTGTTTCCAAACCCGATGTAGTGATACTGGATGAGCCCAACACCTACATCGACCGCCGTTTCCAGAAGCAGATGTACGAGATGCTGGAACAGATCAACCGGGAGTGCGCCATTATCATCGTAAGCCATGATGTAGCCGAAGTGCTCAATAACGTTAAGCACATCGCCTGCGTAAATCATCATCTCCACTACCACGATACGGCAGATATGCCGAGAGAGAAACTGGAAGAGCATTTCTTAAATGTATAGGCTTATTATATAATAATGCCTAAAAAACAGGTGCAAAAATCCATATTATCTCATCTTTTTATTATCTTTGCAACTGGAATGTGCCTTCCTTGAAAGGCACAGAGAAAGCACTCAGAAACAGAGAAAGCATTCAGAAAGAAATATAATACATTAAAGTTTAAACAATAATGAAACAGTACAGATTAGTGGACAATATCTTCGGATGGGTCGCATTCATCATTGCGGCGTTCACTTATTGTTCCACAATTGAACCGACAGCCAGCTTCTGGGACTGTCCTGAGTTTATTACGACTGCTTACAAGCAGGAGATCGGTCACCCACCTGGGGCACCATTCTTCATGCTTTTAGGCAATTTCTTCACACATTTCGCCAGCGACACTACCCAGGTAGCCAAGATGGTAAATACGATGAGCGCCCTGCTGAGCGCCGTCTGTATCATGTTCCTCTTCTGGACCATCACCCACCTGGCTCGCCGACTCGTCATCAGCGACTGGAAAGAACTGACCACCAGCAAGCTGATTGCCATCGAGGCATCCGGTATGGTGGGCGCACTCATCTACACCTTCAGCGATACCTTCTGGTTCTCTGCTGTCGAGGGTGAGGTTTATGCGTTCTCTTCTGCCTTTACCGCTGTGGTATTCTGGCTCATTCTGAAGTGGGAAGACCATGCTGACGAGCCTCATAGCGACCGTTGGCTTGTGCTCATCGCCTATATGACCGGATTGAGTATCGGTGTGCACCTGCTCAACCTGCTCTGTATCCCAGCCATCGTATTGGTTTATTACTACAAGAAGGTGCCACATGCCAACCTCAAGGGCTCGCTCCTGGCGCTGTTCCTTTCATTCCTCGTAGTGGTAGCCGTATTGTATGGTGTGGTTCCAGGTATCATCACCGTAGGCGGCTGGTTCGAGCTGTTCTTTGTCAACACCCTCGGCTGTCCGTTCAATACCGGTGAAATCGTATACATCATCTGCCTCGTAGCCTCTGTTATCTGGGGCATCTACGAGACCTGTAATGCATCAGAGAAGAACGAGAAGAAGCAGAATATCGCCTTCGTTCTCGGTTTCGGCATGCTCGGCATCCCATTCTACGGATATGGCTGGACAGCTGCCATTACCGGCATCATCGTGCTGGTTATCCTCTGGTTCGTACTCGGCTACAAGCGCAAGCAGGAGGTAGTAACAGGCGTTGACGAATCTCCTGGCATCGCCAAGAAGAAGATGCAGCTCCTGCCTCTCATCTCAGCACGCGTCAAGAATACAGCCTTGCTCTGCATGCTGATGCTGATGATTGGTTATTCCAGCTACGCACTCATCGTGATCCGTTCTTCTGCCAACCCTCCTATGGACCAGAACTCTCCTGAGGACATCTTTACCCTGGGAAGTTATCTGAGCCGCGACCAGTATGGCGACCGCCCTCTGTTCTATGGCCAGGCTTATACATCACAGGTAGCCCTCGAAGTAGACGGCAACATGTGCAAGCCTGTCATGAAAGAAGGTGCACCGGTTTACCAGCGCAAGGAGAAAGCTTCGGCTGATGAGAAGGACTCTTACTTCGTAGTAAGTCACAAGAATAAGTATATTTATGCCCAGAACATGCTCTTCCCTCGTATGTACAGTTCGGCTCATGCCCAGGCATACGAAGACTGGATGGGCGGTGTAGAAGGCACAGAGATTCCTTACGACCGCTGCGGAGAGAGTATGATGGTGAAGATGCCGTCACAGTTTGACAACATCCGCTTCTTCCTCTCTTACCAGTGCAACTTCATGTACTGGCGCTACTTCATGTGGAACTTTGCCGGCCGTCAGAACGACATCCAGGGCAATGGTGAGCCAGAGCACGGAAACTGGATTACCGGTTTCTCATTCATTGATGATTCACTCTATGGCGACCAGAGCAAATTGCCAGACGACCTGAAGGAGAACAAGGGCCACAATGTATTCTACTGCATGCCGCTGATTCTCGGTCTCATCGGACTTTTCTGGCAGGCTTGGTATACCCGCAAGAAGAAGGTAATGAAGAACGGCAAGGAAGAGGAAGTACTCCTCCCTATCGGAATCCAGCAGTTCTGGATTGTATTCTTCCTGTTCTTCATGACAGGTCTTGCCATCGTCATCTACCTGAATCAGACACCGATGCAGCCACGTGAGCGTGACTATGCTTATGCCGGCTCATTCTATGCATACGCTATCTGGTGCGGTCTCGGCGTACTCGCCATCATCGACATTCTGAAGCGCAAGATGAAGCTCAGCGGTACTGCCGTAACAGCCATCGTAGCAGTCATCACACTTCTCGTACCTATCCAGATGGCATCACAGACCTGGGATGATCACGACCGCTCAAACCGTTACACCTGCCGTGACTTCGGCCAGAACTATCTGATGTCACTCCAGGAGAAGGGCAACCCTATCATCTTTACCAATGGTGATAACGATACCTTCCCACTCTGGTACAACCAGGAGGTAGAAGGCGTAGGAACAGATGCCCGCGTATGTAACCTGAGCTACCTGCAGACCGACTGGTATATCGACCAGATGATGCGTCCTGCATACAACTCACCATCTGTGCCAATCACCTGGCCACGTCTCGACTTCTGTTCAGGTACCAACGAATATGTATCTGTTGAGCCTGAGGCAAAGAAGCAGATTCTCGACTTCTACAAGCAGGATCCAGAGAACGCCAAGAAGCAGTTTGGTGACGAACCGTTCGAGCTCAAGAACATCCTGAAGAACTGGGTACGCAGCAAGAACCCTGACATGCACTTCATCCCTACAGATACCCTCTATGTCACCATCGACAAGGAGGCTGTAAAGAAGAGCGGCATGATGATGGCATCAGATTCTATTCCAGACAAGATGGTCATCTCGCTTGCCGGCAAGAGCGCACTCTACAAGGGCGACCTCATGATGCTCGAGATGTTGGCACAGTGTAACTGGACCCGTCCGCTCTACGTAGCACTCACCGTAGGCGAAGAGAACTATATGAACCTCGGTGACAACTTCGTACAGGAGGGACTTGTGAACCGTATCACTCCGTTCACCACCAACAAGCCAGGTGCCAAGAACTTCGATACAGAGAAGGCTTATCACAACATCATGACCCGATTCAAGTTCGGCAACCTGAAGCAGAAGGGACTCTATATCGACGAGACAACCATGCGCATGTGCTATACCCACCGTCGCCTGCTCGCCCAGACAGCCCTCCAGCTCATCGCCGACGGCAAGAACCAGAAGGCTATCAACATCCTGAAGAAGGCTGATGTGGAGATTCCGGCATACAATGTCACCCTCGATTACATGAGCGGTGGTCTGGATATGGCTCGCGGCTGGCTGCTCACCGGTCAGAAGGCAAAGGGTAAGGAATATGTAGAGGCTGTCTGGAAGAATGCTTACCAGTATCTCAACTATTACCTCTCATTGTCCAACGACCGCTTCCTGCAGAGCCAGAACGACTGCATCCGTCAGATCATGATTATGCAGAGTGTCTGCGATGTGGCAGGTATGGTAAGTCCTCAGTTGCAGAAGAGTTATGAGAAGCAGCTCAATGCCCTCTATACACTCTATCGCGGCAGAGGCGGCAGCATGCCACAGGGCAATCAGTAAAATAAAGAATATCAAGGAAGACCTGGCGTTTTTGCTAGGTCTCCCTTTTTGTATCATCCCCTAATCAAGTTATTCCTATGTTCATAGAGCAACCAGCCAAATGGCTCAGATGGTTATATCCGAAGGCAATATGGAGAATGGACAAGAACGACCATTCGGTGTATCTCACATTCGATGATGGTCCGATTCCCGAATCCACCCCATTCATCCTGGAAACCTTGAGAAAGTACAACATCAAGGCTACCTTCTTCATGGTGGGCGAAAACGTATTGCGCAACCACGATCTCTACAACCAGATTGTAGCAGAGGGCCATCAGATAGGTAACCATACCTTCAATCATATCGGTGCCTTCAAGCATCGTGTCATCTCCTACGTGCTCAACACCAACAAGGCGAATGACATCATCCACGCCCATCTCTTCCGTCCACCTCACGGCTGGATGCGACAGAGCGAGTACTGGTGGCTGCACCGCACCTACAAGGTAATCATGTGGGATGTGGTGACCCGAGATTATTCCAAGTGGATGACGGCAGAAGATGTGGTGAACAATGTGAAGAAATATGCCCGCAACGGCAGCATCATCACCTTCCACGACTCGCTGAAGAGCATCGACAAGCTGAAGACGGCACTTCCGCAATCCATAGAATGGCTGATGGAACAGGGATATGAATTTAAGATTTTTGATTAAATTATCTTTGATTAAATCATCTTGATTAAATCATTTTTGATTAAAACATTCAAAAAACAATGAGCAAGAGAATCAATAGTTATCAGGCTGTAGCCTCTTTTGTTAGAGGATTCTTCGAGGCATACGCACGCGGCATTATGGATGCTGTGGTTGGCGGCGATGACTTCCAGAAGAAGAACGACCCCAAAGAGGTGAAGCAGATGATGCTGGAACACTATGGAGAAGTGAACCAGTACTTCTTCGACATCATGTTCTCTACCCTCGTACGACTCAACTACAAGAGTGCGGAAGAGGCTAACGAGCGCATGCAGAAGAATTTTGAGAGCATGAAGAAGACCGATCCTACCTTCGAGCCAACCATGCTCGACTATCTGCGCATCGCCTGCAAATCGAACCAGCTTTACAAGGCTATGGAAGCTGAATACAAGCGCAACTTCACCTGGCTCCTGCAGGGTAAGTTTACAAGCATAGAGGAGCACGTACGAGATTATACCCACGGTGTACTCATCAGCCTTGCCGATGAACCGATGGCTATCCATCTGCTGGTGCGCATCATCGTGAAGGCATACGCTGCCGGACTGAAATGTGGCAGCAAGGAAGGCACCCAGCAGCAGCTACACATGCCTACCCTGCACGGTATGCTGCTGAACAATGTGAACATCCTCCTGAACGAGGCTCCGCTGAAGGGCGATTCTGAAGATCCTGTCGCTCTCTTCAAGGAGGCGTGCAAGAACCAGGAGGAAAACATCAATGTACTGTTCAATACATTGAATGATGCCATGAAGGAGCTGGCTGAGCAATAAGTTTTCCATCAGATCGAGCCGGAACTTTTATAAACGAGAACGACTTCCAACGCTTATAAGCATTGCTGCCTATAATCGTTGGAAGTCGTTTTTTATATAAATACAATATCTTATATATATACAATATCTTATATATGATGCAGTATCTTACTGCATATCATAAACTACCTGCATGAGCTTCTTTCCAAGCTCATCAGCCTGCTCCATGGTAGAAGCCTCGCTATATACGCGGATGATTGGCTCGGTGTTACTCTTGCGGAGATGAACCCACTTGTCAGGGAAGTCGAGTTTCACACCGTCGATATCAGTAACAGTTACATCCTTCTCCTTGCCATACAGCTCCTTCACCTTGACGAGGATAGCATCTACATCGGTAGAAGCGGTCAGGTCGATGCGGTTCTTGGCGATGAAGTAGTTAGGGAAGCTGGCACGAAGCTCGCTTACCTTGCAACCCTTATGAGCCAGACTGCTCAGGAAGAGTGCGATACCAACGAGGGCATCACGGCCATAGTGGCTCTCTGGATAGATAACTCCACCATTGCCTTCGCCACCAATCACTGCGTGAACATCCTTCATCTTGGTAGTTACATTCACCTCGCCTACGGCAGAAGCACAATATGAACCACCATGCTTCTCGGTTACATCGCGGAGAGCACGGGTAGATGAAAGGTTGCTGACGGTGTTACCTGGAGTCTTGCTCAATACATAATCAGCTACACTTACCAGGGTATATTCCTCGCCAAACATCTTACCATCCTCGCAGATGAATGCCAAGCGGTCAACGTCTGGGTCAACAACGATACCCATATCATAGCCACCCTTCTTCAACTCATCCATAATACCACCGAGGTTCTTCTCCAATGGCTCTGGGTTGTGAGCAAAATTACCGGTAGGCTCAGCATTCAGGAATGTATATTCTACGCCGAGTGCATCGAGCAACTCTGGGAGAATAACACCACCTACTGAGTTGATGGCATCTACACAAACCTTGAAGTGAGCGTTCTTGATAGCCTCAACATCCACAAGCTTCAATGCCAGCACAGAGTCGATATGGCGCTTATTGAATGTATCATCTTCTGTATATTTACCGAGAGAATCAACATCAGCATACTCGAAGTCTTCCTTCTCTGCAATGCTCAATACCTCGCTACCATTGGCAGCAGTAAGGAACTCACCCTTCTCATTGAGAAGCTTGAGCGCATTCCACTGGCGTGGATTATGAGAAGCTGTGATGATGATACCACCGGCAGCACCACTCATGGTTACAGCCAACTCTGTAGTAGGAGTAGTAGCCAGGCCGATGTTCAATACATCGTAACCCATACCCATCAAAGTTCCACAAACTACATTCTTTACCATCTCGCCTGAGATACGTGCATCACGGCCAACCACGATGGTGTTGCTCTTAGAAGCACCGCTACGACGGATGAATGTAGCGTAAGCAGATGTAAACTTGACGATGTCGAGCGGATTCAAAGTATCGCCCGCTGGACCGCCGATCGTTCCACGGATACCAGAAATAGACTTAATCAGTGTCATAATAATATCTTTTTAAAATGAAATTATCTTATCTGCCTCTCTGCAAGGTTAAATCATAGAGGCAGGCATATACGCTTCCTGATGCCGCTGTAGTACCATAGGTATGAGGAACTACCAGACGAACGTGAGCTATTCTCTCGCCCTCGGCATTACCACGACCAATCTTTACCCAACTGAAAGGAACCAGCCAGCCGCTAGGTACTGTTCCACTATAACCGCCGGAGTAGTTTTTGTTGTAAGTGGCTGCCATCAAGCTGCTATTCACATCAAAAGTACCGGTGAAAGTGCCGGAATTATTGGTCACGGTCATCTTATCAGTATAGAAAGAATACTGCTTCAGATTATTGCTCAACTGCAAAGAGTTGAGACTCATCTCTGCTGCGGTATTCAGATTGTATTCAGAGAAACGAACGAGCACATCGGTAGTCTCGCCCATCTTGATATAGTCGCCACAACCCATTTCCAATACCTGCATATAGATACCGTTACTGTTGAAGAGCACATACTCGTTGTTGTTCTTGGAAGTATCAGTAAGAACCACGCTGTTGTCCTTCTGCTTCTTCTCCCAACGACTCTTGAATTCCTCTTCTGAAATAACCTTCACGTTTTCATGACGCAAGAAAGAACTGATAGAGTCCAACTCGCGGTCACGCAAATCCTTATATGTCTCAGTATCGTTACATGCAGCAAACGAGAAAAGTGCTGCTATAGCCATGATGGCAAACAAAAATTTCTTCATTCCTTTTACTAAATTCTAATTTATTGGGCAAAGGTACAAAAAAGAAAAGACAACACCGAGAAGTATAGGATGATTTTATTATTATTTATCACTTATTATCATCCTAATGCCTCTTTCGGGGTTGTTTTTCCTTATTTTTCTGTTTTTTCAGGCGCAAAGGCCTCCTTATCTCAGCAAATCGGCAAAGGCAAGAATTGCCTTCTGGGCAATCTTCTCTGCCTCCTCGATACTGCAAAGTAGCTTACCGCCTGATGCGTTGCGATGTCCGCCACCATTGAAGAACTGCTCCGCCATCTTATTGCATGGGAAATCATCCACAGAACGGAGACTCACCAATATGCGGTTGTCGATATCGGTATCCTCTCGGAGCGAGATGGAGAGCTTGTGACCTCTGATGGTAAGAGGCACGTTCACCAATCCTTCCAGATCGCCCTTGATGAAATCATACTCCTTCATCTCCTTGCGGGTTACGGTATAGTAACTGGCATGGAGCGACTCGATGACCTCCAGCTTCTCGTTCATCAGATGACCGCGGAAGCGGACTGCAGAAACACGGGCATTGTTGAAGACGTTGCGATAAATCTTATCCTTGTCGATACCCTTGGTAAGCAGCTGGCAGATGATGTAGTAGATGTCCGGATTGGTAGAGTTATAGGTGAATCCACCCGTATCGGTCATCATACCGCAATATACGCAGGTAGCCCAGGTCTTATCCAACGCTGGAAAACCACCCAACTGCCATATCACACGGAACACCAGTTCGCTGGCGCTGCTGGCATGAGGCTGCGAAATCATCAGCTTAGCCTCCAGGTTAGGAGCCAGATGATGGTCGATGACAACACGCTGTGCCTTGCAGCCAGCAAGCACATGATCCATCTCATCCAGTCTGCCAGTGCTGCCGAAATCCACGCAGCATACCAGATCTGCCTCATCAAAAGCCTGCTGCACCTTGTCGGGATACTTGTCGTATCTCACGATATCATCACAACCAGGCAACCAGGAAAGAGCATCCGGTATCATATCAGGCACACAGATGACAGGGCTCTTACCCAGAGAGCGCAAAAAATAAGCCCATCCCAAAGATGAGCCAATAGCATCGCCATCCGGTGACTTGTGGGCACAGATGACAATATGCTGAGAAGCCGCTATCGTCTCTCGGAGAATAGCGGCTTCCTTTTCGTTTAAAATATCTAATTGAATATCCATCTAATAGAATTAGAAGAGCTTGTTAGGATATACACCCTCGTCGATGAGACCCTGGATTCTATCTACTACACTCTGGCGGTCGGCTGCATAAGTTACACCAAACCACTTGCTGGTGGTATCGAGTACCTTAACGGTAGATGTACCCTCATTGATGAGCTTGTTGACCATCAATGGGATAAAGAACTCAGCCTTCTTGTTCTCCATGTTCTTAGGATCGCTCAGGAACTCCTTGAAGTATGCCTCGCTGTGAGCGAAGTAATCTGGAGTAAAGCCCCATACGTTCATAGATACAGGAGTGTTGTCGCCTACAGCAACCCACTTACCTTCCTCGTCCTTGTAAGAAACCTCACCATTGATACGCATGATCTCGGTGCGCTCTACACAAGTTGTCAGGTTCTCGTTCTCATCCTTAGAGCAGATACCACGAGCTACTGTACCGTTCTCGCTCAAGGTGTTGCCTACGCGGAAACCTACCATAGCATACTTGTTGGTGCTACCCTCTGGAAGCTCAGAGAGGAACTTGCCGATAACCATGAAGCAGTCACGGTTGTAGAAGTCATCGCAGTTGATTACGCAGAAAGGCTCCTTGATAACGTCCTTTGCCATCAACACTGCGTGGTTGGTACCCCATGGCTTCTCGCGACCCTCAGGTACGCTGAATCCTTCTGGGAGTGCATCCAAAGACTGGAAGCAAAGCTCTGCTGGGATATGGCCCTCGTACTTAGAGAGGATTTTCTCGCGGAACTGATCCTCGAAATCCTTGCGGATAACGAAAACGATCTTACCAAAACCAGCCTGAATAGCATCGTAGATACTGTAGTCCATAATAGTCTCACCATTAGGGCCCAGACCATCGAGCTGTTTCAAACCACCATAACGGCTACCCATACCAGCAGCCAAAAGCAATAATGTAGGTTTCATAATCTATATTTTTTTTAATAGTTGATATTTACGTTTAATCACCTGCAAAAGTAATAAAAAAAATGCACCTGGCAGCATCTTTTCCTACTTTTTTTTTGATTTACATCATTATTTGAATGATTTATGGAGCTTCACCCCCAAAAACCGGGGCTAGAACGGATAGCCCACTGACAAATGATGCTAGAACGGATAGCCCACAGCCAAATGCAAGCTCTGGTTCTTCTTGAAGCTTGGAATATTGTAGAATCCGCTCTTACCTGTATCGTATGGCAGATGCAGACCGATTCCCCAATCCACTCGAACCACAAACATTCCCATATCGTAGCGGATACCCACTCCGGTGCCTACAGCCAGCTGCTTGTAGAACTTATCAAACTTGAAGGCCTCGAAAGAGGACAAATCGGCATCCTTCATCCAGACATTACCGGCATCCAGGAACAGGGCACCATAAAGATCGCCCCAGATCTTAGGACGGTATTCCAGATTCGCCTGGAACTTGATATCTCCCGTACGAAGGATATTGGCATACTTGTTACTCAGGGCACTGTAGTCTTGCTCGCCTGGTCCGACACCTCGCACACTGAAGGCACGGATACTGTTGGCTCCACCTACATAGAACATCTCCGTATAAGGTGCCTGACTCGAATTGCCGTAACTCCAGATCATTCCGGCATTCAGATGTCCCACCAGGGTGGATGTTTCATTCAGTTTCCAATACTTCACGAAATCTGTTTCCAGCTTGAAGAACTGAGAATACTCGTTCTTGAACATCGTCTTATCCTTGTCGTTCCATTTCCTGCCAGCCACAAGATAACCCAGCGACAGAATGTTACCGGCTTCACTCACCGTAGTTGACCACACGATAGGGTTGCGGTATTTCTGCGCACTGCGATAGGTGTAGGTATAGCTCATCTTCGGGATGAAACGGTCGGCCATCGAAGTTGCCACATACACATTGTTATTCATAATGCTGTCGAACTTCGGAGAAGTATAGTTCATATACTCATACGAAAGAATCAGCGGACTGAACGAATGGCGATGCTGATAAGAGGTTGCCCAATCATAGGTCAACTCTCCTCCAGCCACATGACGGCGGAAATAGCCAGCACGGTTCAGGATATTCATAGATGCCTTGATGGTGGTATTCGGCATACCATAGTAACGGCGAGGGATATGACCTCGGCGGAATCTGCGCTCATTCTGTGCCATCGTGCGGAAAGCATTCCAAGGGGTGATGATGCTTGGGAACGACAGCGTGACATCCGATCCGAACTCATAGGAATTAATCTTGTTGGAACTTCCCCCCTGCCCCGTGATGGTCTGCCACTCATGAGAACCATGGAAGTTGATGTCCAGCTTCTCGCCACCCCGGAAGGCATTGCGCTTGGTCAGACCCACCACCAGCTCCGGACCTACCCTACCGGTAGTCTTGCCCTTGGCGTTGGCTTCTACATAGAAATCGTATGGCTTGTCGAATACCAGATCGATGTTGGCATCCAGTGTATCACAATATTGCACATTTCCCAGGCTGTCCAAAACCTGAGTGCTCCTAGGCACAAACTGCAGGTTGGTATAACTGAAGAGTCCCATCGACTGCAATCCAGCCTTAGCCGTATTTTCATCATCCACCATATAAAGCTTTCGTGGTCGGAGCTTCAACTCCCTGAGCACTACTCCGGCACGAATCGGCATTTTTTTACCCGCATATCTGAAACTCAGATAGCGGCGCACGAAGCTATCGGTCATCTCCTCCATGAACTGCTTCTTGAAGTTGATGTTGATATTGCCGATATACCACTGGCGGGTTGCTTCCGGCTCAATGCTGTCCACCATAGACAGACGGAGGTTCACCTTGCCGGGCGTATTCACGGTATCTGCAAGATAAGAAGCATAGCCATTCTGATAGAAGTAATAGCCATGGTTGCGGAAAAGACGGGTGAGTCGCTGACGCTCCTGCTCCAGATTGGAGACATTGAACGGGCTTCCCTTTCTGATGACGGCCTGCGACATCGTAGAATCGATGAGCTGCTTGCCATGTTCCGGGAAGTTGAGATAAGCCACGGAATCCAATCTCCACAAATGTCCCATATTCACCTTATAAGCCACCTTGGCTTCCTTCGGATTGCTCTGGGTGATCACTTCGTAATCTACCTTGCCATTGAAATAGCCCAACTTGTCGAGCTGATGCTCAGCTACCTGTGCTCTCAACTTCGGATTCACATTCTCCATCAGCTTAGGTTTCGAACCGAACACCTTGGTAATCCATCTGGAAAGAGCATCATCCGACGGAGAGAAAGCATTCCATATCCACAGACGGACAGGAAATGGAGTACGGAAATAGCTGCTTCCCATAAAAGCTCCCGTCGGGGCTGATGCAAGAGCAAACTCCATCTCTTCCTTCACCGAGTCGGCATAGGTATTCGCCTCGTAGTTGGAGTATTCAATAGGCTTCAGTCCGGTAAACAGCTGCTCGTTTTCCTTCAGGGCACTCGTAGAAGAGCACCCTGTAAACAGGAAGCTGAACAGCATCACCGCTGCCGCTATATATATAATAAGGTGAAGTCGATTCTTCTTTCTCATATTCACTAGCTTATTTTTCGTTGTTTCTAATAACAGAATCCTTGCGGGTCCGCAGCATCACTGAATCCTTGCGGGTTCGCAGCATCGGAGAATCTGCAGGCACCTGCTGCTTCTCTGTCTTCCATCTGAAGATATCCGAGAACTTGGAGAGCTTTCTGCGCCAGGTGAAACCGCCGCCATACTCCCCAATCTGACCATCCAGCCAATCGTAGGTATTGGCATTATAGAAGGCTCTTACATACATGCTGGCTCCTTCGTTGAGACGATACTGAACCTCCACATTGTTGAAGAAAGACTCATTCTTGTTGGCATTCTCCAGTTCTGCACCGGTTGAAACCTGTCCACCCACAGAGAAACTCAGGCGATTATTGAAGAATCGCTTGGCGAACTTGAAGTTGTAGTCGGTATGCGTTCCGCCAGAGGCATTGGTCTGGTTATCCACCGACATACCCACATCGAGTCCGATGCTTCGCATGGCTGTACCTGCAATGTTATTGATCTCGGAGTTGAGGAATGAAGTCAGGGCGGTATTCATCGAGAACGAACTGGTGGTTCCACTCGCCAGATACATACCCGAAGCCAGCATCGTGATGGCTATCTTGCCTCGCTCCTCTATACTCATCGAATTCAACTCATCCTGGATGGTCTGGTCGTTGGATGCCGAGATGATAAACTGGATACCCGGTTTCTCCAGCGTCTGACTCAGCTTCACACCACAGATGAAATCCACCGAGCGTCCACTACCCTCACCCTCGTTGACGGTAGTCTTGATATCCTCCGTTGCCGTAATATTCAGGGTAGGATTAAACGGATCACCCGTAAACTGGATATAGCTTCCATCCTGTATATCAAAGGTCTTCAATGGAATGATAGGCAGGGAGTACTTCATCTCACCATCATTCAGGGTATATCGACCCGTCAATCTGATACCGTCAGCCGTATTGTACCGCATCTGCAAATTGCCTCCTCCCATCAGATCCACATAATTGGTCTTATCGGCATTCAAGGCACAGAGAATACGCGCCGACTCATCAATAGACATACTCAGCAACATATCGAAACCATCCAGCGTAGGCTTCTGAACCACTACCTCCTTGCCGCTCTTGAAATTGGTAAACTTCACCAGTTCCTCCAGCTGGTTATCGGTAGTGAGTTCCGACTCACGCAAGATATAGGTCATATTGGTCTTGCCCAGTACATCCAGCTTACCCATCATCTTCAGATTAGACAATGAGCCCTGCATGCTTCCGAAGAAGTTGACATACGCCTTGCCGAATGCCTCGGAACGGGCATTCTCCTCTGCATCAATCAGCAGGAAGTCCTGCGCTCTCATCCGGATATTCAGCTTCATATTCTCCACATCCGTGAAGTCGAGGGCACCCTGGATATTGAGCGGACTCTCGTTGTTGGCATACATCATGAAGTTCTCGAAGAGCAGCTTACTGTCGGTAATGCGCACTGGATCGTTGGCAAATCGCATAGAAATACCGTATGGCACACTTACCAGATAAGCAGAATCGAGATATACCTCACCATCGATATCAAGATTACTCAAGGCGCCCTTCATCTTCAGGGCGCCTTCGCCATATCCCTTCAAACCGATGAGCTGATCAGGTACAAAACCATTGATAAAGTGCAAAGGAAGCTTCTCTAATCCTACCTCTGCATCCAGATCGCCGGCACCTTCCGACTTGTATGTACCCGTAACGGTTGCCACCTCATCACCCTCATAGGTAAGGATGGCATCTACATAGTGAGAACCGTCACTCTTTGGCATGTAGGTAAACTCCGAGCCCACATTGCCCATCGGACATTTCTCGTAGGTCATGTTATCTATCTTCAGATTAGAAGAAACAGAGAGTTCTTCCTTGGTCTGGATAAAGTGGAAGTCACCATCCATGATACCCGTAATATCCGGCATATACGGAATCACACTCAGCACCTTGTCCAGATTGAACCTGCTCATGCTGACGGTGATATCCTGCAGGGCATCCTCGTTCTTATCGTTGGAATAGACACGCATACCCATATTGCCCGCTGCTGCCTTCAGCACCAGATCGGCAGATACACGTCCGTCATCACTCAACATCACATAGTTGGAATCATTGGCTACGAACTCCTTATAACCCAATATCGGATGGGTATCTATCAGAGACACTTTCACACCATTAGGCTGCAACATGGCAGCGAGTCCCACATCCACACCCAACTTATTGGATGCATCATAGAGGCGAGCCTTGATATTGGAACCATGCTCCTGAACCTCACCATCTACCAATGCCCGGAACACATACTGCGGATTATGACGGTTGTTCTGAACACGGGCAGAATAGCGGATGGTATCTCCCTGCGTATGGACCAAGGCACGGATGGTATCCAGTTGCATGCCACCCGCTACCAGGGAGTCGATGTTCATATATCCTTCGAGTCCCGCCACAGGCGAAGCATTCAGCTCCATCTCCACCGACTTGAAATGGTAACCCATATATTCGAAGAATCGGGAAATGAAGTTATCCTTACCTGTAGAAAGGTAGATATGTCCGCTAGGGAAACTGTTGCGAATCATCACCTGATCGATGCGACGGTTCTTGAGCTGCTTCCATAATTCCTTCTGCAAACCGGTAACTCTGTGCAGGAGTTTCTCGTAGCCTCCATGCGCATCCATGTTCAGACGGAAATCTCCACACTCTGCTATGGCATGGGTGGTATCTCTATCGGTCAGGATATCTACCTTCACACCTACTGGGCGATAGACTTTCTTTTCTGTCCTTACGGTGATATCATCCAGGTTAGCCCATACCTTGTGACTATCCTTCAGATCGGAAAGAACATCGATCTGACCACAGAGCGAAACATCCACTGGCTTATCGGTAATCTTCAACTGATACATATCGGCATGGTGCACATCTGCCACCAGTGTAGCCTGCAATTTCTTGGTATTAGCCAGGGCATCCACGGCGATGTTACCATTCAGCAGATCATTCCTACTATCCAGCTTGGCATGAATTCTACCGTTGGCAACCTGCGCATCAGCCACCATGTTATGCAACTGATACTTGTCATAATGTACCTGGTTAACCTTGGCTTTCGCCATCAGTCGGGTTCGAGGCGACAGGAAATCAGTACCCACGCCCTTTGCCTCTACCTCTCCCGTAAAGGTGTAGAGATTCTGGTGAGGCAGGAAATGCTGGGCCTGAATCTGTCGTGCCTGCAACTTTGCCTGATAAGCCAGGCGATTCATATCGATGCTGCCATCCCTATGGGCCTTGGCATCAATGGCAGCATCCACCTTCATGCTTCCCTTACCTTCGGTAAGAGCCAGTCTGGTGGCATACTTCGTTCCATCCATCTTCACTTTTCCCTGAATGCCGATGCCGCTAGGGATGCGGATTTCCTGTGTCAAGGCAGGATCGAGCATGGCTGTTACCATACCGAGATTATAGGTGCGTGCCTTCAGATTGATATTCGCTTTCAGACGATTCATATCTGTCATATTAGCTACCATGCCATCCGTGCTTAAATCGAAAACGGTAGGCAGATTCACCTTGACTCCCGAGAAAGAGGCACGCTGCATGTTTCCCTTCAGCGAACCTTCCAGCTTCATCGGATAGTAAGGCCATCGGCTCTTCATCTGCTTCGGCAATGCATCACCGATGAAGAGAAAAAGATCAGAACGTCCCAAGGCACCTTTCACACGCGCCATCACCTTGCCAGGATTCTTCTCGGCAAAGGCGTTCATATCCATATCTACAGTAGCCTGTAAATGAGATTCCGGAGTACGGAAATAGAGATCCGGCAACTGCAACTTCACGGAATCCATCACAAATCTGCCATTAAGCTGATCTATCTTCAGTCCACTCTTCTCCTTCATCCTTGCTTCCTTGATCTTTACATCAATCCTGGAATCGCAGAAATAGAAGGAATCGGCCTTCAATGCCATATCGTGGAAGGCAAGATGGTTGAAGTCCAGACCGGATACCGGGCGTTCGAAATTCTGGTCGTAGTTCACCCTGCCGTTCTTCCAGTCCAAGTGCTTGACCTGATACAGACCTTTGAACAGGTCAAGGTAGGTGGTGCGGGCGATCGCATCACCGAAATAAGCATTCACCTGAAGGGTATCTCCAGGCATGTGTAGGGTAAAATCGGTATTCTTTAGTTTCAGTTTCTGTAAGTGGATCTTCCAGTAATTGGTGCTCGGAGTCGTATCTGGCGGAACGGTATCGCTCAACTCCACAGACAATCTGGCATCTGAAATCAGGGCATCGTTCACATTCACGTGCTCCTTACCCAGATCTATACCATGCGCCATCAGCTGCAATCTGCCCACATCTCCCTTGATTCGGGCTTCGTGGATAAAGTTGGTGGTGTTCACCTTCATCTTCGTGAAGTTCAGTTCATCCACCATCACCTGATTGCTGAAGAGTGGCAGCAACTGTACATCTACCACCATCTTCTGGATGTCGGCTACGGTATCTTTTTTATTTCTTAAAGCAAGGTTTCTGCTGTTCTTCAATGAATCGACAGGTTGCAGTACTTTCACGCCTTCCACTCCCAGCTTGAGAGGGAAAACGAGTTGTACATGCTTTACGGAAATATCCATGCCCGTCGATTCTGAAGCATAAGAAGCAACTTGCTTTACTGCCCAGTTCTGTACTGGAGGCAAATAAAGCAAAACAGCTAACAATAATATGAGCACGAATGGGGTAAGAACAACGATCCCCATCCATTTCGCATATTTCTTCATAAGCATGGATATTAAATTGTTATGGAGCAATAGCTCTCCATAGATTATCATCTGGCAGAGGAGCTTCCACTACAATGGTTTCTTTTGATACTGGATGCACAAACTCTACCTTGTGCGAGAGAAGAGAGATACTTCCGTCGGCATTGCTGCGAGGAGAACCGTATTTCAGGTCGCCCTTGATCGGGCATCCCATCTTAGCTAACTGGCATCTGATCTGATGATGACGGCCTGTCATCAGGTTCACTTCCAAAAGGGTGTAATGATCAGTATGCCCTATCACCTTATACTTCAATATCGCCTTCTTCGAATTCTTCACCTCATGGTCGTAAGCGTAGCTTTTATTCTGCTTTTCGTTTCTTACTATCCAATGAGTCAATGTTGCCTCAGTCTCACGTGGCATATTCTTCACGATAGCCCAATAGGTCTTGTGAACTTCGCCATCACGGAACATATTGTTCAGACGGCTCAAAGCCTTGGAGGTTTTGGCAAATACCACGAGTCCTGAGACAGGACGATCAAGTCGATGCACCACTCCCAGAAATACATTTCCTGGCTTCTGGTATTTCTCCTTGATATATTGTTTTACCGTCTCTGAGAGAGGCTCATCGCCGGTCTTGTCGCCCTGCACGATTTCACCATTTCTCTTAGAGACGATAATTATATGGTTGTCCTCGTAAACTACCTGCATGTTTTATCTAAAACAGATGCCAATAGATTACATATTCATACCACCATCGATCTGGATTACCTGACCGCTTACGTAGCTTGACATATCAGAAGCGAGGAAGAGACAAACATTTGCAATATCCTCAGTCTGACCACCACGACGCAAAGGAATCTTCTTCATCCAGTCCTTACGGATTTCCTCTGGCAACTGTGCTGTCATAGCTGTCTCGATGAAACCAGGAGCTACTGCGTTAGCACGTACACCCTTAGGACCCAACTCCTGGGCAATAGACTTAGCCAAAGCAATCATACCAGCCTTAGAAGCTGCATAGTTGCACTGACCTGCATTACCATGAACACCTACTACAGAAGCCATGTTGATGATAGAACCACCACGCTGACGAAGCATGATTGGAGAGCAAGCATGAATGAAGTTGAAGGCTGACTTCAAGTTTACATTCAAAACAGCATCCCACTGAGCCTCGCTCATACGGAGCATCAAACCGTCCTTGGTGATACCTGCATTGTTAACCAGGATATCGATAGAACCGAAGTCCTCATGAATCTGCTTAACTGTCTTCTGTGTCTCCTCGAAATCTGCTGCATTACCAGCATAAGCACGACAGGTTACACCAAGAGCCTCAATCTCCTTACGAGTAGCTTCCAAACCGGCAGCCATATCGTCGTTGAGTACGAGGTCTGTAAATGCGATGTTAGCGCCCTCAGAGGCGAACTTCATAGCGACAGCCTTACCGATGCCGCGAGCAGCACCTGTTACAAGGGCTGTTTTACCACTTAATAATCCCATTTCTTTCTTATTTAATTAATTATCAATTAGTTACGTATTTACTATCTTTTATTTAGAGTTTCAAGCCCGACTTTCCCAAGGCACCATAAACCACCTTGGCAACCAGAGGTTTGCTCGACTCCACATTCATGCCATGGCCCAAACGTCCATAGATAAATGGAACCTCGAGACCTTTGATACAATAGTGAGTAATATCGGCCACCAGATCGATGTTATCAATATCAAACTCACCATCTTCTCTTCCTTCGGCATAAATTCTTCTGAGAATCTCTATTTCGTCTTCATCGAAGTTCTTTCTCGCCTTCTCAACCATCCAAATATTCCGGAAGAACTCAGCACGGAGGTTACCGTTTCTTACAACCGTTTCCTTGATCATACTGAGGTGAGTATAGATAAGCTCGATGATTTTATCCTGTGGACGCATCTTGCAATTAGCAACCTCGTCCAACTTGTCCGAAAGACGCTCCAACTCTGATTCTATCACCGCGTAATAGACATCCTCCTTCCTACTGAAATAAGTATAAAGCGTACGTCTTCCCTTACCAGAAGCTACAGCAATATCATTCATTGTAGTATTTGCTATACCATTCTTGGCAAAGAGTTGTCGTGCGACATCTACCAGTTTTTGTCTTGTTTTGGATACTGACATATTGAAGCCCTTCCTTTTTTATTAATTGCACATAAAAATATTATTGTGCAAAAGTAGCACTTTAATTCGAATTAAACAAATATTTAATGTTAAATTAATAAATTAGGGCACAAAAAAATCGGATAAGATGTTGTTGACCAACTTCTTACCCGATCATTGTTGCGGCGGCAGGACTCGAACATGCGACCTCCAGGTTATGAGCCTGGCGAGCTACCAACTGCTCCACACCGCGATATTATCAACTCATTTCTGAATTGCGAGTGCAAAGGTACTACTTTTTTTGTTAACCGCCAAACATTTCTAGCAAAAAGTTATCTTTTTAACGCGTTTTTAACATTTAAAGGCAAAAAAGTGTGATTTGGCAGATAAAAATAGAGAAAAAGTATGATAAAAAGCAGAAACTGGAATAAAAGTGGGAAAAGAGAATGAGTATAGGGAACAAACAAAAAATCCGATCCATCCTGGAAGGATAGATCGGACATATCAAAAATCAATTACTTTTTCAAAAGATTCATGACCTTCTCAAAATAGCGCTGTGTTCTCTTCACACTATAATGGTTTCCACCATTCCAAGCACGAATTGCGTGCTCGATGCTATTCAGAGGATTGTGGACAGACTGAATCAGGAGGAACATCTCCTTAGACTTCGCAATGCTGAATCTATCAGACAATGTGAAACGCTTCTTACTCTTGCGTCTCTTCAAAATGTCATTACACTCTGCCACTAAGATAGGAGTAATCTGCATAACACCAACAGAACTTCCACTCTTTGCTTTGGGGTTACCCTCACTCTCTACCTGGATAATCGCTTCCATCACTGGAGTCCAATCGAAATCATCGGTAGAGGATACATTTACATTCGTATCAGCCGACGCTGTACTTACCTTCATCATCAGCATCAAGATGCTGACTAATACCATTGTTATTCTCTTCATATTTTTTGTTTTATGGAACCTGAAAAGCTGAACTACAACATCAGTGATTTCGCGGTGGCAACTTGTGAGAAAAAGATAGGCTGCACACCTCAGTTCCGTTAGATACCTTAACGGATACCAGCATACACAAAACAGATATATGGATGATATCCTTATTCTTATCGTTTGCAAAGATACAAAAAAAAATCGAGATATGCAAGTAATAGACTGATTATCAGCGCTTTTTTAATGTTTTAAACACTTTATAACATAGTTACATGACGTATATCAAGCAAAAAACAGCGAAAATAAACTGTAGGAAAACGAAAAAAACCTCAGAAATCTTTCGAAATCTGAGGCTCCTGATAAAAGAAGGCGGCTACCTACTCTCCCGCATTGCATTGCAGTACCATCGGCGCAAGTGAGCT